>MDSW01134918.1_pt1 | contig 29659 bp, 28 predicted proteins | sample 811171 | NCBI WGS metagenome assembly MDSW01 (sample SAMN05326641, study PRJNA326480) | marine metagenome | isolation source: seawater | place: Atlantic Ocean: North West | collected 2012 | reverse complement strand
TACTATTTGCTGCTTTTTTAATAATTCCTGCAGTTGAGTTGTATTTAATCATTGAAGCTTCTCACCAATTTGGTTTTGGAAATACTCTAATTGCTCTTGTATCTATCAGCGTCATTGGTGCATGGATGGTGAAAAGAGAAGGATTAGAAATAATAAGAAAGGCTCAAATTGAGCTTTCAAGAGGAAAACTTCCTGGTAAGCAAATAGTAGAAGGTTTGCTTATTCTTATTGCTGGTGTCTTAATGCTTACCCCAGGTTTTGGAACTGATGCTCTTGGTTTGGTACTACTTTTCCCTCCAACACGAATTATGTTGCGATCTATATTTACACGTTTATTTATGAAGAAACTTGAAACAGGAAAATCGTTTTTATGGGCAACAAAAAGCAATGGTGGTCAACAAGTTGTCGATGTTGAATGGGATAAATCCAACCCAAAAGAGGAAAACGAAAAAGAGCTCGAAGAGTAATAACATAGATGAATTTGAAGTGTCGGATTTCATATTGTTTTACTTTTTTAAAGGACCCATACTTCATAGGTTGAAAAGATAAACAGAAAATTTAAACGGGTATGACAGATTCAAATCTTGGTATCGATTCAGACACAGTTGAACGCAATAATCTTGTGGTAGTTACAGATCCTGGCGCAGTTCCCTATGTTGATTTACAACCAGAGAATTTCACTCAAATTGTCTCTTCAAGCAAAAGACTTGCAGAAAGCCCTGATTGGGTTGTTCAAACTCCTGCTGGTCTGCTAGTCCATGGTTATAAGCAAGTCCGATCAATACTGCGTGATCAAAAATGGATTTCTGTATTATCTGGAATTTCAATGCTTGACTCTTTAGAGTCAACAGCATCTGATTTAAATGTTTTGTTTGAACGTGCTCGTCGTTCAATCCCAGGTGTTGAAATTCCTACAAATTTCAACATCAGGCCGAATGTTCTGTCAGTAGAGGGTGACGATCATCGTCGTCTCAGAAAATTAGTTAATTCATCATTTACATCAAAAAATGCAGACCGGTTGAGACCGTTCATGAGAGAATATGCAGTTGAACTAATTGATTCCCTAATTGAAAAACCAACAAGTGAAATCGTTCAAGATTTTTGCCGCCCTTATCCCATACCAATAATATGTCGACTTTTAGGTGCTGATGATAAAGATTGGGAGTTGTTTGATGACTGGGCTGATATTATTTTTTCCGCTTTAGATGCTGATACCGATGCTGTGATTGGTCGCCTAGACAAAGTTGCAAACGCACAAAAAGAACTTGAAAATTATATAGAAAATTTGATTCAAGATAGATTAGAAAATCCTAGAGATGACTTGATTTCAGAACTCATTCGAAATCAAGTAGACGGGGACATTCTCAGCTCTGACGAACTCATTGCCATGGTAGAGGCAATTTTGTTAGCAGGAACTGATACAACTAGAAATCAACTAGGTGCGGTCATCGCAGTGCTTGCTGACCACCCTGAACAGTATGAAATTCTTCGCAACAACAAGGATTTAGTTCCAGCGACTATAGAGGAATCGCTTAGATACATAGGTGCAGTTAGAACAACAGCTCGTTTAGCCATTGAAGATATTGAATTTGATGGAAAAATTTTCCCTGCTGGAACTACTGTTTTTCTAGGTCTTCACGCAGCGAGTCTTGGAGAGACAGATGATTACGATGGCTATGAGTTCAATATCTTACGTGAACGTGGATGTCCGCATATGGCTTTCGGGAGTGGAGCGCATCATTGTTTAGGTGCATTTTTGGCTCGCGCTGAACTGCAAGAAGCTTTATCTGTTTTTGTTGAAAAAGTTCCTAATATAAAGTTGGTAAACCCTGTTGAATGGAAACCATTATCTATGGGAATTTGGGGACCCAGCCGTCTTGAAATAGCTTTTCAAGACAGTTCCATTAGTGATGTGTTTTCAGCTGGAACAAACTTTGAAAATAAGACAGTAAAAGTTTCAGGCAGTATTTCAGAAAAAAGAGAAGATCTATTGATTAGTGATTCTTCTGAAAAACGTACTGAAATTCAAAAATCAATACCTAATTTGGTTCAACGACCTAAATTTCCACCTATTCGAAGGCTCTTATTAACTATTTTTACTTTTGGCAAAGCATTTACAGCTTGGAAAATTATTGATGCGCGTAAAAACGACGAAGAAAAAAAAGTCGCTTTATATAAAAGGATTCGAGAAGCCGCCGAAAACCTTGGACCAACATACGTCAAACTCGCACAGTTAATTTCTGCAGCTGAAGGAGTCTTTCCTGAAGCTTTAATCACAGAGTGCAAAAAGTGCCGCGATGAAGTGCAGGCAGAGTCATGGAATACGGCAAAAAAGACTATTGAGAATGAGTTAGGCCCATTGAAAAATATTTTTGAATCAGTTGAGCCTGTTCCAATAGCTGCAGCGTCTATCGCTCAGGTCCATTCAGCAACGTTAAATGATGGTTCTTCTGTAGTAATAAAAATTCAACGACCAAAAATTCAAGATCAAGTGACAAGTGATTTAAAAGTTATGGCATGGTTAGCTCCAAAATTTGTGGGTCGAATTCCAATTGCCGCATTAACAAATCCACCTGCATTAGTTGAATTATTTGCAGAAACGATCTGTGAAGAACTCGACTTCCAACTAGAGGTAGCAAATCTTTTTGAGTTGGAGCGTGCTTTAAGAGGTAATTCAAAAAATTCTTGGAAGTTTCCAGTACCTAATCTTGATTACGTAACTTCAAAAATTATCGTTATGAGCGAGATCAAGGGAGTTTCTTTAGGAAATGCAAATGAAATGGAAATGGAGTCAGAGGAAGTAGCTGATGTTTTCCGTCAAATGGTTGATGGATTACTAGAAGGTGCTGTAATACACGGAATTTTTCATGGCGATTTTCATGCTGGGAATGTATTTCTAGAGCAAGGTAAAGGAATAGGTCTTGTAGATTTTGGAATTACTGGGAGATTAAATGGTGAACGAAGAACTGCTTTTCTTCGTTACGTAGTAGGTCTAATGACGGGTGATGTAGAAGCTCAAATTTCTGGCTTACGTGACCTTGGCGCGTTTCCCTCTGATTCTGATATTGAAACGCTTATCAAAGATTTTAAATTAGAACGCGACGATTTCGATCCATTAGAAATGAGTGAAGAAGAATTTGTCGAAGAGATCCGTCTACTAGTTAAAGACCTTTTAACGCACGGAGCTAGAATCCCTAAAGAACTAATGCTTTTTGTCAAAAATTTTGCTTACCTCTCTTCAGTAATACAAAATCTCAGTCCTGAAATGGACTTACTTGAAGAGTTTGAAAAAATTTCATCAGGTTTTTTCACTAGAAATGGTGTCAGAGTGGCTACCGAAGTCGGTTTTTCAGTAACAACTGATGATATTTCAGATCAGTCATTTAGAAGAGTTGCAGGTATCCGAAACAGTGAAAGAACTTTAACTTGGAGTGCTTTACAAAACCGTAGAAATGAAGCAATTGAACGTTTACCTGTCAGATCTGTGGTCGAGGAAATCTCATAGGAAAATATGCGATACACAGAATCTTCAAAAAGTATTCAAAATACAGTTATTTATGATGGTGGTTGTGGTCTGTGTCAAAGTCTTGCTTCATGGGCTTCAGAAAAGACGGTAAAAGATTTAAAATTTATTGATTCTGAATCGATAGAACCTGAAAATTATGGACTCAGTCGAAAAGATTTCGATAAATATATATGGCTAATACAGTCTGACCAGAAAAAAATTAAAGGAGTTTTTGCGATTGCAGAAATTTTAAAACGAATGGGATTTAGTTGGATGATCTTGGGTTTCATTATTTTGACACCCCCATTCTCTTTTGCTGCTACTGGCGTTTATGCCTTGGTTGCGAAAAATCGTAAGCGATTCGGAAATTGTTGTTCTTAAGTGAGCAAACCAGTAATCATAGTTTTTACAAGAGACCTACGGATTCGTGATAATCCAGCTCTTGTCGAAGCAGTTGCAACAAAAAGACCATTATGCGCCCTTTTTGTTTTTGATGATGCAATCATTGAAAACAAAAATCTGAGTTCTAATCGAATGGGATTTCTGATTGATTCTTTAAAAGATCTCGAAATGTCTTTAAATAAATTTGGTTTGGATCTTATTTTTCGTAGGGGCAACTGGGTTGAAGAGGTCACAAAGTTGGCAAAAGAGATCAATGCAGAACATATTCACATGTCGGCTGATTTCAGCCTTGTAGCAAAAAAACGTCAAGAAGCACTTAGTAAAGCTGGAGATTTAAATGGATTCAAAGTATTCCAACATCAAGGGGTTTCTGTACTAGAACCTGGTTTTGTGACTCCGACAGATGGTAGTGAATACAAAATTTTTACACCTTATTATCGTCGATGGTCTACAGCTACTTGGAGAAAGCCTCTAGGAGTACCAGAGTCAATTAAAAGTATCCCAATAGAAAAAAATGGTATTGAAATTTTTGAAGAACTTAAAAGAAAAAACTTTTCACCAGATTTGTTAAAAGGTGGTGAAAGCGAAGGAATCGTAAGATTAAAAGATTGGATGGCAAAGGAACTAAATGATTATGAAAAAGGGCGCGATGATATAGGAGCTGATCGGACATCGCGTCTTTCCCCTTATTTGCATCTAGGTTGTATTTCTCCTTTAGAGGTAGCGCTACAAGCATTGAAGTTGGGTGGCGATGCTTTTGTTAGGCAATTGTGTTGGCGTGACTTTTATCTTCAAATTTTGGATCAGAGACCAGATGTTTCGCACAATGATTATCGAGACCGGAAATACAAATGGAACCAAGATTTTGAAGCATTAAACCTATGGAAAGAAGGTCAAACTGGCTTTCCAATAGTTGATGCAGGTATGCGGCAATTATTATCTGAAGGTTTTATGCACAATAGGGTAAGAATGGTTGTTGCATCTTTTCTCACAAAGGACTTACACATAGATTGGCGGCACGGGGCAGGGCATTTCATGAATTATTTGGTCGATGGTGATATAGCTTCCAATCAATTGAATTGGCAATGGGTTGCTGGAACAGGGACAGACAGCAACCCTAATCGGATTTTCAATCCGACTCGTCAGAGTGAAAAATTCGACAAGGATGGAAATTACATCCGTAGGTGGGTTCTGGAATTAAAAGATGTCGATTCAAAAGAAATACATGAACCCAACAGTGAAATTCGTTTAGAGAAAAAATATCCGAAACCCATTGTCGACCATCATGAAGCAATTTCGATTTATAAGTCAAAGTATTCTGGTAGTCGTTGATTTAGAAAGGTTTAACTTATGGCAATCTTTTCTCCGCAAGAAATAGCCCCCTCACTTAATGATTTTCTTAGCGAAAGACATTTAGCGATCTTGACTTTAGTAAGAAACGATGGGAAGCCACATTCAACCCCTGTTGGATTCATGTGGGACGATGATGAAAAAACTGTAAAGATAATCACTTGGTCAGGGAGTCTGAAATCTCGCCTTCTTGAAAAGGGGAGTCTTGATGGAACAATTTCTCAGGTAGATGGTGGCCGGTGGGTGACATTTGAAGGTAAGTGTTCAGTTACGAATGATTCGGTTATCTGCACAGATGCAATCGAAAGATACTCCGTGAGATATCAACAGCCAAAAGATCGAGGTGATGAACGAAGAACGATAGTGATGTCTGTAAATCGGATACTTTCCAGTGCTGGATTAGCACCTTAAATTTGTTGCTTTAAACAAAGTTCAGCTGTTCTTCTACCTGACACCATGGCTCCCTGGATTGATGGTGTATCTCTATGATCTCCGCACATGAAAACTCCATCACTAATTTTTATTTCTTTTCTAAATGAATCCTTAGGTCGTAAAGCGGGTTGACCATGTTCGATTGAAAAAGTCTTTAGGTGCTTCCAATCATCGACCATGTCACCGAACCATTTTTTCATTTGTGTGACGACAGGTTCAGTTGAATCACACACAAGTTGTCCAGGTATTGCTACAGCGATCAAAGCTTCATTTGTAGAAGAATATGAAGAAGAAACATTTGTCATGATTGCCACGTTGAGCCCTGGACCTCCGTTTTCTCCATCAAGAAGAATTGCTCTGGATTCAGTCGGTGCTTCTGGAGCCGAAAAATAAACACATGATACAGACTTGGAAGGGGTGATTTCATTACCAAATAATTTTGCTGCTGCAGGGTTTTCTGTAGCAATTATCAAATTAGAAGGCGAAAAGGATTCTCCTTCTGAAATAAAAATTTTCTTACCTTCGATTTTTTCAACCGATGCATTGAGGAGAACATTGTTTTCTCCTACTTTTCTTAAAAGCTGCTGACTAATTGCACCCATTCCTCTTTCAGGGACTGCTGCATCTCCAAGAAATAACATTTTCAGTATCAGTAGAGAAAGTCTTGCAGAACCATTGAGTTCGGGATCTAATTGAATTCCACCGATCAGAGGTTTAAAAAAGCTGTCAATGGCTTTTGTGGAGAATCCAAATTTGCCTAAAGTTTCAATAATTCGTTGATCATCTTTTCTATTGGTGTAGAAGTTTTTCTCTTTCATTAATTCGTATCTCAATTGCAGCAGTTTTATTTTGTCGGTAAATGTTATTGTTCTTGTAAATATGGTTGGAGCTATTGATGAGAAATTTCTAAACGGGTCACCAATTAGTGAAAATGTTCCGTTTTTGAAAATTGTCGCCCCAGGTTCAAAAGTTTTCAGGTTTAAAGAAGAAAGGTCTAGTTGATTATGAACTTCGGGGTAAGCGGTTAATAGAACTTGAAAACCGTGATCAAGTAGAAAACCCTCATACATATCGGTTTTCACACGTCCACCCACCGAATTAGATTTTTCGACCAGTAAAACTTCTTTATTATTTTCACTTAAAATTTTTGCAGCTGTTAACCCAGCAATTCCTGCTCCAACAACCACAAACTCAGGAGATGAAAGTGCAGTCAAAATTTCTACCGTTCGTGGATCAAAATTATTTAGGTGGTCTTGGGATTAGAACAGGTGTTGCTTCTTTGTATTCCAGAAATCTAGGGTCATCTCCCCATCGTTTTCTAGCAGCTGAATCTAGCATTGGTATTCCGCTGATCCGTGTTAGGAGGAGAAACACAAAAACAGGTGAAATAAGGGTGAAGTGCTGCCAACTTGATAGACCAGGAAGCGCTACGAGAGAAATTCCTATCCATAAGACAATTTCTCCAAAATAGTTCGGGTGTTGTGACCAACCCCATATTCCCTCAGTAATGAACGAGTTTTGGTTTGAGGGATCCATTTTAAATCTTCTCTTTTGTTCATCGGCGATAATTTCAATAACAAAACCGGTTAACCAGAGAATAATTCCAATAATTCCAATAATTCCAAAGTCATTGCGTTCGCTAGCAGTAATTGCTGCTAAAGCGGCTGAAGAGGTGAGTAAAACCCAAAGACCTTGAACAGTCCAACTCATTAAAAACCATGCGAATTTATGTTTTATTAAATTGAAGCGGGCATCATGTCCTACTGCCTGTACACGAGCAAAAAGGAAAGTTCCTAAGCGCAAGCCCCATAAACAAATCATCAGACCCAAAAGAACAGATCTAGTATCAATCTCAGGGACTGCTAGAAGTGCGACCACAGTAACAGTCAGATAAGTTGCTGAGCCAACAAGATCGAAGAAACGTTCTGAATGTAAGAACCAAGACGGTATAAAACAAATCCATTGAATTCCGAAAGCAATAAGTCCACATATTGCAAAAAGACGGATACCAGACGCGTCAACTCCGTTACTGCTACCTGCGAGGATTATTAACAATGCAGCAACCAAACTTACGGCAATTGCAAAAATTGAATTTTTAGTAGTCATGAATTCAAGTCTATTTCTGCTCCGGCAATAATTTTTGAAAGCATCGATCTAAAAATTAATGAATGAGGGATTAAGAGTGCAAACCAATAAAGCCTTCCTATTACGCCACGTGGAACAAACTGTGCTCTTTGTTCAACTAAACAGCCCTTTTCTAAATCTGTTACCGACCACCCCAACCACGCGTGACCTGGGATAAGCATTTCTGCTCTTAGCAGTAGTGAATTACTGTCAACTTTTACAACAGTAAAAAAATCAACTGGGTCACCAACGCGGAGTTCAGTAGGGTGTCTTCTGCCTCGTCTTAGACCAACACCGCCCACCATTTTGTCTATGAAGCCACGAACAGCCCATAACCGGTTAAAGGTAAACCAACCAGTATCGCCACCAATAGTTCTAATAGTTGACATTACTTGATCACTTGACGCTGTTGAATTTTGTTTTCGCGAATCAAACAGAACTCTACCTCCAGACCAATCCGGATCACTTAATTCTGGCAATTCAGCTATTTGGACTTTGCCAGGATCTGACCATCGTGTAGGAATTTGAAGATCTTGCACTCTAGTTAAGGCACGACCAATTGAATTATGCAAGTTATCCGGCTCATGGTCAAAGGCAGCTGAAATAGGATTGCTGCCTATAACAACATCCGAGGTAAGTGAATCAATTAGTGCACGGGCTAGACGAATAGGCAGGGGGCTTGTCAAATTTACCCAGTGAGAAGAGAGTCGAGGGGTCAAAACAGGAACGGGAACAATTATTCGCTTTTTGAGACCTGCTACCTCTGCATAGGTATGCATCATTTCCTTATAGGTCAAAACATCAGGACCACCTACATCAAAAACTTTTCCAAGAGATTTTTCACTTCCCAGAACAGACACTAAATAGAACAAAACATCACTTATTGCTACAGGTTGGCAACGAGTTTTGGTTACCCATTTTGGAACTATCATGACCGGGAGTATCTCAACCAGTGATCTGAGCATTTCAAATGAAGCGCTTCCCGATCCAATAATTATTGCTGCTCTTAGTTCAGTTACAGGTGTAATTCCACTTGCTAAAATCTCGCCGACTTTCTGACGACTAGTTAAATGTCGTGACAGATTACCTTTTTCTTCTCCAAGACCACCTAGATATATAATCTGTTTTATTTGGTTAACTTCTGTAGCAGCAATGAAAGTTTTAGCCATTGAAGCTTCTAAATCCTCAAAATTAGATGAAACTGCCATTGAATGGACCAAATAGTATGCTCTGTCCACTCCTCTAAGCGCTTCAATAACTTGATCTTCAATATTTAAATCACAAGTAAAAACTTCAACTTGAGATCGCCAAGGTCTGTCATCGAGAGCTTTAGAATTCCTAACGATGCATCTAACTCTGTATCCAGTTTTAAGAAGGCGAGGAATTAATCTTCCACCGACATATCCGGTTGCACCGGTAACTGCTATTAATTCAGTTCCATTATCGTTAGTCACAATTGTCCTAAGTGCTTAAGTGCCTAAGTGATTAGTTACAAATAAATTTTATTTGACAGGCTTTAAAAGTTTTAAGTTTGGACTTAAGTCACAGGGCTTATTTCTGAAATTGTTTTCCGCCCTGATTCAGCATAAAAAATCAATAACAACGAAATGATTGAGTACAACAGATAGCCAAATGCCAAAGGCGTCACTGTGTAATTTATTTGTGATGAGAAAATCGCGGCCAACAGACCAGCTCCTCCGAGGGAAATGGCTCCGGCTACCCCAGAAGCGGTTCCTGCGAAATCACCCATTGGCTCTAAAGCAAGAGATAAACCTATGGGCGTTAGAAGGCTTAAAAAAATATTCGACGAGCCGATCAAAATAAGCCAAATCCAAAAATTTGGCACTCCATCACCTAAAGCAAGAAGTAAAGAAACTGCGTTGGATAAAACAGAGAGAACAACACTAAATATGGCTACACGCTTGGCTCCGAACAGTGAAATAAAATAGTTGCTCGCAAAAAATGCTATTGCCATCGGAATTCCAAGAATGCTAAAAATCACAGCAAACTGATTTGCTCTTCCGTATATAAGATCAAAAATTGGTTGTGAACTACTCAACCAAATAACGAAAGCCCCTTGTCCAAATGTGACAGCTAAAACATAACCAATAGTCAATCGTGTAGAGAAAATTGTTTTAAAAGACTTTGAGGTCATTTTCCAGTCCAAATTTCTCTTTTTGGTCGAAGGTAAGGTTTCACCAAACCAAACACTCGACAAAATACCTATACCTGCTAAAACAATTCCCAATAAATAAACCACTCTCCAACTTGTAAAAGATAGAAAACCTTCTGAAACCAGTGGTGTGATTATTGGTCCCAATAGAAATACAGCCATAATTTTTGACATTACTTTCGCCATCTCATCACCCGAATACAAATCACGTGCAATAGTTGTTCTCATACTTGCTGGAATACCCGAACCCAAACCCCAAATGAACCTAAAGATGAGGATTGTGATCAAATTTTGAGATAGTAGCGACCCAAGAGCTCCAAACATGTAAAGCGTTAGACCAAATTTTAAAGAAGGAATACGCCCAAAACGATCAGTAAAAGGTCCCAAAATAATCTGACCAAGAGAAACACCAATAATGTACACAGTAACTATCAGTGAAATCTGATTGGATCCGTCTGAGAGCCCTATATCCGGTCTTATCTCATCAAAAGCTGGTAGTGATGAATCAATTCCAAACGCCGCGAGACCATTCATAAAAGCAAGAAAACAAACCACACTGACTTGCGATCTCTTAACAGGCATTTAGATATTCTGCCCTGTAATGAGAAACAAGCCCGATCAATAAAGAAACTATTTTTTCAACTACGGTTCCAGTATGAATCAGATGGATACTTCAAACTCGGGGTATGGCAATATAGATACTGAATACGCAGCTGAGATGTTTTCTGTTCCTGCTGAAAAAGATGGTCCTATTTGGATGGTCAATCTAATGAAATATCGCGATGTTGCGAATTATGCTGATGGTCGAAAATCGACCATCAGCGGCCAGGAAGCTGATGATCTTTATGCCCCAACAGATGTATTGTCAGATATAGGAGCGGAAATAGTTTTCTTTGGGAATGTGGAAACACAACTAATTGGAGATAGTCCAAAATGGGACCGAATAGCCGTAGTGAAATATCCAACCAGACGGTCATTTTTAGAAATGTCTTCTCGAAAAGATTTCCAGGAAAAACATGTACACAAAGAAGCTGGCATGCAAGAAACGATTGTTATGGGTTGCGTACCTTTAGAAACGCCAACTTATTCAAAGGCAAATTGGGAAGAAGTAGAAAGTCCACCTAGTGAAAATGACGGTCCCATAACAGTTGTCCATGTTCTTAATTTAAATGAATATATCGAAAACATGGAAAGCTACTCTTCAATAGCTGGAGAGAGTGCAATACCAAATGGCGTTCGTATCGATGGATGGTTTCAAGTAGAAGGCACGATTATAGGTGATGGAAGAAAGTGGAGTCAGGTTCGTTTTAATACTTTTCCAAGCCGTGAAGCTTTCAAGAAGGTAGTCATGGATCCTGCGCGTTTAGAAGCTCAAAAAAAATACAGAGAAACAGCTATAAGTGATACTTATACAATGATCGTGACATCTTCAATAAACAAAGTTTTTGATTCAATTTAAAAAATGAAAACAAGCGATCTTACAACTCCTGCTCTAATTGCAGATTCAAAAATTCTTGATGCGAACATCGCTACTATGTCCTCCAAGAGGCCCGGACGAGCACTTCGACCGCATGTAAAGGCTTTTAAATCAACAGCAATAGCAAAAAAACTTGTTGAAGCCGGACACGAGACTTTTTGTTGCGCAACAATTCGTGAATTAGAAGGAATGGTAAAAGCCGGTCTTGGAAACGATCTTCTTTTAGCAAACGAAACACTTGATGCTAGAAGAATCGGGAATCTACTCTTGAACGAAAAATGTCGAATAACAATTGCGGTCGATTCATTGGAAACTATTGCAGCTGCTGTATCGGCAGGGGTGAAAGAAGTATTAATAGATGTAAATGTTGGTCTCCAAAGATGTGGATGCAGCCCAGATGAAGCAGGTTTTCTTTCAGAAAAAGCAAAAGTTTCAGGACTGGAAGTAAGAGGGGTAATGGGATACGAAGGACATTTGATGCATGACCCTAATGTTGATAGACGTACTGAAAAAACTCACGAATCCATGGAACAATTAATTTTTGCTCACGAAAATGTCGGAGGAGATGTAATTTCTGGTGGCGGAACAGGAACATGGGAATGCAACCAAGCTGTGACAGAACTCCAAGCTGGCAGTTATGTTCTAATGGATGGAGACTATTCTAAACTCGACCTTCCTTTTCAAGAAGGATTGCTTTTATTAACCACAGTGATATCAACAAGCAGGTCTGGTTATGCAGTTTTAGATGGAGGATTGAAAGCATTATCAGTTGATAGTGGGAATCCGCAATTATTAGGAAACGGTGAAGTCCTTTTCTGCTCTGATGAACACACAACTATCACTAATGGTTCTTGGTCAGTTGGACAAAAAGTTGGTCTACGACCTTCTCATATTGATCCGACCATTTCAAAACATGAAAATATTTATCTTGTAGAAGAAATTGAAGAAAGTTTAGATACAGAAGTAATAGAAAAATTAAAAATTGATTTGCGAGGATGGTAAACGTTTGAAGACTCGATCATCAAATACATGGAGTAATTGGGCTGGAAATCAGACGAGCAACCCTTTGAGTATTAAGAAACCTAGGAATGAACAAGAAGTCGTAGACATAGTTAAAGAAGCAAAAAAACGTGGGTTAAAAGTAAAAGTTGTCGGTTCAGGACATTCATTTACGGGAATAGCAGTTACAGATGAAGTTTTAATTAGCCTTGATGAAATAGTTGACATTAGAGACGTCGATTTTGAAAATTCCACAGTACGTGTCGGTGCAGGAATAAAACTTTGTGATCTTAATCCAATATTGCAAAGATCTGGATTGGCTCTACCAAATTTAGGTGACATTGTTTACCAGTCAATTTCGGGAGCGATTTCTACTTCAACTCATGGAACTGGTTTGGAGTTTAAAACTATTGCAGAAGCAGTTTGCGGTATGAGAATTGTTGATGGTGAGGGCTCAGTTGTCGAGTGTGACACGCAACAAAATTCAGAGATACTCCATGCAGCAAGAGTGGGTTTAGGTGCTTTAGGAGTAATCACGGAGGTCACTATTCAATGCGTAGAGGCATTCAATCTTCATGCAGTAGAAGAAATTTTACCAATAGGAGAAGTAACAAATAATTTTGACCACTGGTCTACAACGACTGACCACATAGAGTTTTTCTGGATGCCCAATACTGACAAAGCTCTACTCAAAAGGAATACCAGAACTCTCGAAGAACCTCTACGGCCAAGAAACAAAAGACATGCATTAAAAAGGCGTTGGAATCGATTTAAGAACGAAGAAATAAAACAAAACTTTCTTTTCGGAGCGATGAATCATTTAGGCAAGATTGCCCCTCCATTAGTTCCAAAACTTAACTCCATGGTTGCTGGAGAAAACGGCAGGGCAGAGTACATAACAACAAGTTATGAGGTTTTTGCTAGTCCGCGAAGGGTCAGATTTTATGAAATGGAATACGCAGTTCCCGTTGAGTCAGGTATAGAAGCGTTTCAAAGAGTCGTTCAATTAATAGGAGATTTAGACCATTACATAAGTTTTCCAGTTGAGTACCGAGTGCTCGGAAAAGATTCAATACCAATGTCTACTGCGAGTGACAGGGACTCTGCATTTATAGCCGTCCACGTATTTCGAAATACGTCGTTTGACAAATACTTTCAGGGTGTGGAGAAAATAATGGCCGACTATGACGGACGCCCTCACTGGGGGAAACTTCATTTTCAAAATCATGAAACTCTTTCAAAGATTTACCCCCAATGGGAAACATTTCAAAATGTAAGGGGGTTGATGGATCCTTTAGGAATTTTTTCAAATCCTTATTTAGATAAAGTACTTGGGCCTCTGCCCTAGCAGATTCAAGTAGTCTGTATTCATGGATGATCCAATTTCCAACGAAACACATAATCCACCTGATGAAGAAGATTTGGAATTAAAGAAACTAGAAGATGAACTAGCTCTCATAGAAACAGCAATGGAGAAGATCGACCAAGAAGATTTTCAAGCATACGAAACGGTAAAAGCTGAGATTACTGAAACGTAGTGTTTAGGTTTAACAAACCTAATTACAAAAGATCAGGTGTTGGGTCTTCAGTTATCAATGAAACTCTTTTACCCATTTCAAACTCATCGTCAACAAGTTCCAACCAACGGCCACCAAGATTTGGAACTTTCATTGAAGGTTTGTTGTGAAGGTTTTCTAAAGCGTGAACTATTCCAGCATGAGAAATAATAAGAACCGAATCTGACTCTTTTGAATTGTTAGAGATTTTCTTTAAAGCTTCAAAGATTCTCAGCAAAATGTCTGAATTAGTCTCATAACCGTCTGGGCGTTGTCCAGAATCTAAAAACCCTGGCCAACCTTTTTCAATTTCACTACGTGTAAGACCTTGCCAAGGACCTGCGTCTCTTTCCATCAGGCCATCTTCAGTAGCTACTGGACCAATCCCTGTTATTTCTGAAATTATGACAGCAGTATTTTTTGCTCTTTGAAGAGGTGATGCCACGATTGAGTCAAACAAACCAAGTTTTTTAGTGGCTTTTTTTGCTTGATTTTCTCCCACATCTGTTAAAGGAGGGTCAGCCTGTCCTTGCCAACGACCGAGAGCATTCCATTCAGACTGACCATGACGGACAATTAACAACTTAGTCATAATTTGACGGTATCTATTTCAACTTCTATTCGGACTCAGCTAATACTTTCCGTAGACTACTTTTATGGCAGTTCTTCGTCTTTTCGCATCAATAAAGCAAGTGGCTGGAACAGGTTCAGTTATTTTGTCAGGGGAAACAGTATCTGATGTAGTTGAAGAAGCTTCTCAACGATATGGAGCTGAGTTCACTGATATGGCAAAGAATTGTCGAATTTGGTTAAACGGAAATCCAACTGAAACAAACACTCCTGTAAGTGATCATGATGAGATAGCACTACTACCGCCTGTTTCAGGAGGTTGAACGTGCGTAAGTTAGCTGTACTTTCAATGCATACCTCGCCCTTGGCCCAACCAGGTGTTGGTGACGGTGGAGGCATGAATGTGTATGTCCGTGAAGTTTCTTCAGCACTTGAACAAGCCGGAATCAGTTCAACTGTTTTCACTAGGAGAGTTGATAGCGAGACACCACAAGTTATGACATTTGGTAATGGACTAAAAGTTGTTCAAATTAATGCTGGAGATTTTTCTTTAAGTAAAGAAGATTTGTTCTTAGTAATTAATGACTTTAAGAATGGTGTAGAAGATTTTCTAGTTAATGAAGATCAGCATGATGCTCTGCTAGCAAATTATTGGCTTTCAGGTGCCGCTGCTCATCAGTTAAAACATAGTCTTCAGCTGCCTTTAATAACTACGTTTCATACACTCGCTCGAGTTAAAGCTGCCTCAGGTGACAGGAGTCATGGGTATGAACAACGCGTAAAAATAGAGACTGAATTAATAGGTTGTTCAGACGTAATTTTGTCGAACAGTTCTTTTGAAATGGAGCAGCTAGACACTCTCTACGGCGCTGACCCTTCGCGTATAGAAATTGTCCCACCTGGCGTAGACCATTCGATTTTTAGTCCTGCATCAAAAAAAGAAGCACGTCAACTTCTAAATTTGAGAGAACAACCAACACTTCTTTTTGTTGGGCGCATTCAACCTTTGAAAGGAGTGGATCTAGCAATCTCTACGTTATCTGAGCTGGGGCATAGAGATGCCCAACTGGTTTTGATTGGCAGTTCCAGTGGCCCAGACGGGCCAACTGAAGAAAGACGGATCAGGCAAATGGTAGAAGAACTAGGTTTAAAAAATAGAGTTTTATTTGTTGAACCCCAGTCTCATGAAAAATTAGTCGATTGGTACCGAGCTGCTGATGTTGTACTAATGCCAAGCAGATCTGAATCATTTGGTCTTGTAGCTTTAGAAGCTGCTGCTTCTGGTGTGCCAGTTGTAGCTTCTAAAGTTGGTGGATTGCAGACCATTGTTGAAGACGGTTTATCTGGTTATTTGATCGATGATCGCGACCCTTGCTCTTATGCGGATCATGTATACAAAATTATTAGTGACACGGAAAAAGCTAAAGAGATGTCTATACAAGCAGTCAATAAATCTAAATCATTCACTTGGTCGGTTACTGCTGCACGACTTCGACGGATTTGTTTAGATTTACAGTCTCGATCTTTAGTTGATTGCGCATAGTGCCGGATAGTCAAGTCGCTCGACTATTAACAGAAATTGAGCTTGAAAATCTTGAAAAGGAAATAGAAAGATGGCTTGACCTATCTTTAAAAGAAAATCCTTTGTTTGCTGCTTTCGAAAGAGATTCTGATGAGCCGGCTGGTGAAGCAAGATGGTTTATCAGAGTTTTAGGTGAAGAAAAAGACACATTTACTTTGCGTTTTATGCTCCGGCAAAGAATGTTGCATTATGAAACCTATGTGATGCCCGCTCCTGATGAGAATAAGGAATTATTTTTTGAAAATATCCTTATTAGGAATAGAAAAATTGTAGGTGCAACATTTTGTTTAGGGGAAGAAGATGCTGTTTTTTTAATAGGGGCGATTCCAGCAAGCACGGTAGAGCCAAACGAACTTGATCGCATTCTGGGGACTTTATGGATGGCAGTGGAACAAAATTTCAAACCCCTTCTTAAAATTGGTTTTGCATCCAAATTTGCTGACATAAAAAAAGAAAATAAGTGAAATCTGATTTCGAAGTTAATCGACTTCCATCAAAAGTTTTGGTTTTTTCTGTTACGGCTGTGGGTCTTTTACACAATTCTATTTTCGTCAGCTCAACTCCTGAGATTTTAAGATCTCTTGGAGAGTCAGAGAATCTAGCAGGGCTTTTGATCGCTGCTGGTTCAGTTCCGGGGATAGTTGTGGCGCCTTTAATAGGCTTTTTGGCAGACCGATTTGGTCGAAAAAAAGTACTAATACCATGTCTTGTGATTTATGGAGTTTTCGGTCTGTTAGTAGGTTTAAGTCCTTCTTTGTTTTGGTTTTTACTTATAAGAATTTTTCAAGGTTTAGGAAGCGCAGGATTAATAAATCTAGTTGTAGTGATCATTAGCGACAATTGGGTGGGTTTAGACAGAGCTCGTTTAATAGGACAAAATGCTGCTGCTATAACAATTTCAGTAGCGGTCTATCCTGTGCTTGGGGGGGCAATCACCGATCTAATAGGCTGGCGTTGGACTTTCTTGGCTTTTTTAGCTCCTTTAGTAGTTGCTTGCTTTGTTTCAAAAAATTTAGAGGATCATCAACCAGGCATGAATGGATCAGTTAGGGATCAAATTTCTGGTGCGCTTTCAGAGGTTGTTAAACCGGCTATAGCCACGAACCTTGTAATCGTAATGATTTTGTTTATGGCAATTTTTGGATTATTTCAATCCCTTTTGCCAGTTCATCTTGAACGTGAGTTTGGGCTACTTCCCACTGGAAGAGGTTTAGTCGCCTCAGCTCCAGCTATTGTGGCGGCTTCATCTGCATTGGCAGTTGCAAGAGTTAGAAAGCGAGTCCAAGGTGGAATAATTATTTATGCTTCTTTACTGATTTGGGGCATTGCTTTTCTCATGATGGGTTTTGGGTCATTACCTGTCCTTGTACTAGCAACCATGATTTATGGTTTATCCGAAGGTTTGATGATTCCAACTCTTCAAGATTTAGTGGCAGAAAATGCTCCTGAACAACTTCGTGGGGCATTGTTAGCAATGTGGACAGGGGCCGCCCGTTTGGGACAAACAGTGGGACCAGTATCGGTTTCTCTTGCCTTAATGGGACTTTCTACTTCTTCGGTACTTATTTCTGCAGGTATAGCAATGATGGTTATTTCAGGTTTAGCAAGTATCACTCGAACACTTATTGTTTCTTCAGAAGGCCGTCAAACTGGTAGATTCAACGGATGAGTTTCCGATTACAAATTATTGGCGGTGGCAACATGGGTGAAGCTTTGTTGCGTGGATTGCTTAAAAATAATTGGGCATCTGAAGACGAACTGCATGTTGTGGAACCAGTGTCTGAACGCAGAGACTATTTAGCTGTAACAATTCCTGGTATTTCGATTTCAGAAGAACCATTATCAGAGTTGGACTCCTTGGTTGCTGTAAAACCAGACAAGGTTCCAGAAGTATTAGAAATTTTGTCAAAATTAAATCCATCCAGAGTTCTTTCTATAGCTGCAGGAGTGAAAGTTTCTTCGATGGAAAAAATTTTGGGCGAAAAAGTAAGAGTTTTAAGAGCTATGCCCAATACCCCCGCTCTAATTGGGAAGGGTTCTGCAGGTGTAGCTGCCGGTTCAAGTGCTACTGATGAAGATCTGGTTTGGGCTGTTGAGATACTTTCAGCCGTTGGTTCAGCAATGGTTGTCGAAGAAAGTCAACTAGATGCAGTCACAGGTATTTCAGGTTCTGGTCCTGCTTACTTGTTTTTCTTAGCTGAAGCATTAATTGATGCGGGATGTGAAGTTGGATTATCAAAAGATGAGTCACAATCCCTTGTCGAACAAACCCTTTTAGGTGCGGCAGCGCTTTTATATGAATCGGATGATCCTGCTGAAGCTTTAAGACAAAAAGTTACTTCTAAGGGGGGTACCACTGCAGCCGCTATAGAAGTTTTCGAAAACGCCAGTTTTCGTGACACTATCAGAAGAGCAGTTTTTGCCGCGACTGAACGTTCTTTGCAGCTTGGTGATGAATGACTAAATGTAAAAAATACGAAACTATTTCATTTTTGTCAGATTTTGGGACAACTGATGAGTTTGTGGGAGTAGTTCATTCTGTAATCAACTCAATTGCTCCTTTTGCAAAGGTAATAGACGTCACCCATGGGATTCCACATTATGACATACGTTCAGGTGGACTTGCTCTTGCACGCAGTGCTCAATATTTGTCACCAGGTGTTGTTTTGGCAGTTGTTGACCCAGGTGTAGGAACACAACGACGGGCTGTTGCAGTTGAGGTTGGTGGCGGAGAGTCAGTTTTAGTAGGTCCTGATAATGGGCTACTTGCACCTACAGTTGCTTTAGTAGGAGGTGCAGATCGGGCGGTTTCACTTACAGAAACCGCTTATCAACTTCCGGCTATAGGAGCAATGAATGCTGGTCGTGATATTTTTGGTCCAGCTGCAGCACATATTGCTTCGGGAGTGGATCTATCAGAATTAGGGGATGCAGTTGAGGTTTCAAGTTTAGTCCCTGGCCTTATGCCAATAAGTTCCAAAGAGAGTGATGGTTTTCACACTGAAGTTTTATGGGTTGATCAGTATGGAAACGCTCAGATTAATTTAGATCCAACAGAACTTGATATAAAAGAAACTGAAATCAATCATTTTGAAATTCAAATTTCGGGACAAACCAGAATAGCTAAGAAGGTGGAAACTTTCGAAGAACTAGGCGCAGGTGAACTTGGGTTAATAATTGATGAATATGGTTTGGTTGCGCTTGTAATAGCTAGAGGGTCTGCAGCAGAAGAGATGAAAATTAATACAGGAAGCCAAGTAATTATTTCTTATGCTGAAAATTCTTCTGCTCAGTCTGTGCCAGTTGTTTTAAAACAACTAGATGAGAAAATTGAAGGTGATGTGTAGTGCGTTTTGGTACAACTCTTGTGATGGCTCTGCTTTTATTAGCTATTTTGGGGGCTGCTTTAATACAGTTTGTTTTTTTAGTTGACTAAATTCATTGCGTTTTCTGAATGAAGTAAATGTTTCGATCTGATGTTATTTGCTTTATGAATCACGGTGTTATCTAATTAGAGTGTGTCAAATTTAAATCTGCCTGAGGCGGCGCTTTCTAGGCTAACTATTTATCAGCGAGCACTGGTTGAATTAAATGATTCAGACATAAAGACAGTTTCCTCTAGAGAATTAGCTGAAATTACTGGAAGCAACGAATCAAAAGTTAGGAAAGACCTTTCATATTTGGGTTCGTATGGAACACGTGGAGTGGGATATGAAACTAATCGGTTGATTAAAGAGATAGGCGTTGTTCTGGGAGGGGGTCAACCGAGACCAGCAGTAATAGTAGGAATCGGAAACTTAGGAAGGGCTTTAAGTCAGTACGAAGGTTTTGAGGTTAGTGGATTTCCGATTGTAGGTCTTGTTGATACAGATCCAAATGTTGTAGGAGAAACGATTAATGGTTTGAAGGTTAAAAGATTAGATCAAATGGAAGAGCTCGTCGCTCAAACATCTGCAGTATTAGGAATTGTAACGACACCATCAACAGCAGCCCAAGAGGTTGTTGATTGTTTAGTGAAAGCGGGAATTATGTCTATTTTGAATTTTGCACCTGTAGTCGTAGATGTTGTTGAGGAGGTTGAAGTCAGAAAAGTTGATTTAGCAACTGAGCTTCAGATCCTTGGCTACTATGACCATCTTCGAAAATTTGATTGAGAGATGTAGGTGACTAAATACCAGAAAATATTCATTGCAAAAGGTTGGCAATAGACTCGAAATTAAGGAAAAATCAGTTAGTAAGTTTTATTTTTTGATTACTTACTAAAACCCAGCTTAGGAGATTTATTTGTGTCGGTAATAGTCGTTGGTTTAAACCATCGAACTGTTCCTCTTGATCTTTTTGAGAAGATGACGGTTCCAGAAGCAAAATTACCAAAAGCATTGGCAGATCTTTCCTCGCGCGAAAACATTAGTGAATCAGTAATTCTGTCAACCTGTAATCGTATTGAGATTTATGCTTACGCCGAGAAATTCCATGGGGCCTATCAGGACATACGAAATTTTCTTTCCGAAATTTCACATGTGGCTCCTGAGGAATTTTCTGATCACCTTATTGGTCTTTTCGGTCCTGATGCGATTGAACATTTGTTTAAAGTGTCTTCTGGAATTGATTCAGCAGTCATCGGCGAACATGAGATTTTAGGTCAGGTTCGTTCAGCTTGGGAAATGGCGACTAAAGAAAAGTCAGTCGGAACTGTGCTGAATTCACTTTTTAGACATTCACTGGAAGTTGGTAAAAGGGCAAGAACTGAAACTTCAATTTCGCGAAATATCACTTCTGTTTCTCAAGCAGCAGTTGCTATGGCTGATAAACAGTTGGATGGACTAGTTGATAGAAGTGTTTTAATTGTTGGGGCCGGAGAAATGGGTGAAGGCATGGCTAAGTCTTTACATTCAAGCGGGATCACTGAGTTGCGTGTAGCAAACAGAACTTGGGATCGTGCATTAGAAACTGCTGACAGACTTAATGGAAAACCTGTAAGGCTTGATGAGTTGCCACAAAATTTGTCAGAGGTTGATTTGTTGTTTACTTCAACTGGTGCAACGTCGGTAATTATCGAGTACGGAGACCTTGATGAAGCAGTGCGTCAACGAAAAGGAAAAGAATTATTGATCGTAGATATTGCTGTTCCGCGTGATGTTGATCCCGCAGCTGGTGAACTTGATGGGGTAACACTTTTGGATATGGATGATTTACGAGAGTTCGCCGAAAAGGGTGTAAGAGCAAGAGAGAAAGAAGTTGCCTCTGTAATTAAAATTATAGAAGAAGAGATAGAACGTTTTTCTAACCTTTTCTCAGCTAGATCGGTAGCACCAATAGTCACAGAACTGCATTCGCGCGCAGAGGAGATACGGAACTTAGAGTTGCAGAAACTTATTAGACGTTTTCCTGAATTAACTCCCGAACAACTAAAAGGAGTTGAAATTTTAACATCCTCCATTGCTAACAAACTCATGCATGAACCAACTGCAAGACTTAAAGATGCAGCGGGAACTCCAAGAGGTGAACGCTTATCTGAAGCGATGCAAGACCTTTTCGACTTGTAATAGAATCGTTAGCTTTGACACTGCGGATTGCAACTAGAGGTAGTCGATTAGCTTTAAGACAGACACAGCGCGTAGCTGAGTTACTTTCAGAAGCGTCACCTGCAATTGAGATAGAAACAGTAGTTGTCAGCACTGTTGGTGATCGTGATAAAAAAACTTCACTACAAGAACTTGGCGGGCAAGGAGTGTTTGTTACTGATGTTCAATCTGCAGTTCTTTCAGGAGAGGCAGATATAGCAGTGCATTCTGCAAAAGATCTCCCTGCAAAGACAAGTCCAGGGTTGGCACTTGCTTCTGTTCCTGAAAGAGTAGATCCAAGAGATACCCTAGTGGGTTCTTTTTGGGTTGATTTACCCAAGGGTGCGATAATAGCAACTGGTTCAATTAGGAGAAGATCACATCTATCTCATTTAAGACCTGATCTAAAGTTTCAAGATTTGCGAGGCAATATTGAAACTAGGCTTTTGCGGATTGACGAAGTAGATGCAGTTGTGATTGCAAAAGCTGCTTTAGATCGTCTTGATTTGAACCCAGAACAAATGGATCCTTTACCCGTCTCAGTTTTGTTACCACAAGTAGGACAAGGGGCATTAGCTATTGAGTGTCGCGAGGAAGATTTTGAAATAATTCAGACCTTAAAAAGAATAGAAGATAAGAAAGTTAGGGTGGCAGTTGACGCGGAAAGGTCATTTCTTGCTGAAGTTGGATCAGGTTGTAGTTTGCCAGTCGCAGCTCATGCTGTTCTGAAAGAAGAAGAAATTTTCTTGGAGGCTTCTATTGCGTCAAAAGACGGTATGACGCTTTTAAAGGCAGAAGGCTCAGGATCTGATGCAAATAAGCTAGGGGTAAAAATCGCAAATAAGCTTTTAAATGAAGAAGGTGGCGCCCATTTATTGAATGAGAATTTGTGAATTTGAAAAAACCATTATTGGGTAAATCTATTGTAATAACTAGATCGGTTGAGCAATCTGAACCGCTTTTGTCTGATCTGGTTGGTATGGGGGCAAAGGTTATTTCAATCCCATTGATAGTTATTGCAGATCCTATAGATGGTGGAAAAGGGCTTGAAGAAAAGGTAAAAAATTTTGACGAGTATAAATGGGTTATAGCTACTTCTCCTAATGGGGCAATGAGACTTTTAGAGACGGTAAGAGCCTCAAAGAAGAAGAATTTGCCCAGAGTAGCCGTAATCGGTGGATCAACTGCCAAGGTTTTTAAGCAGTCTGGAATTGCAGTTGACTTGGTTCCTGAAAAAACCTTTTCTGAAGGCTTTCTCGAGGTGTTTCCAGCTCCAGAAGAAGAAGATGACAAAGTTCTTTTAGTGCAAGCTGAAAAAGCTAGATCTCTTCTTTTTGAAGGGCTAATAAATGCAGGTTGGAGAGTAGATAAGACTATTGCATATCGAAATATCAATGTTGATGTTAAAACGGAAGTATTAGATGAAGCAAAAAATGCTGATGCAATAATTTTTACAGCCTCATCAGCAGTTAATCGTTACCATGATTTAGTGGGCTCTTCTCAACCGCCAAATGCTCTCTGTATCGGTCCAATTACTGGTGAGAGTGCTCGAAATTTAGGCTGGACAGTATTTGAAGCGAGAGAACAATCTGTAAAAGATCTTCTTGAAGCTGTAAAACAATGGGCGGGGTCGTGAGAATCCCTTCGTAGGCTTTGAGTATGAGTACTAATTCACAGTTCCCGAAACGGAGGCCACGAAGGCTCAGACGTACGAGTGCTATTCGTAGAATGGTGTCAGAAACGCAGATTTCTGTCGATGATTTAGTTGCGCCTCTTTTTGTTAGGGAAGATATCAAAGAGCCGCAAAAAATATCTTCATTGCCGGGTATTTACCAACACACCCTTGAAAGCTTAAAGATTGAAGTTGATTCATTAATAAAACGTGGAATACCAGGTGTAATTCTTTTTGGTGTTCCAAAGTCAAAAGATGAAATCGGCTCGAGTGCTTGGGATCCAGATGGTGTAGTTCAGTTAGCACTCAAAGAGTTAAAAGAAAGTTTTGGCGATGAAATGACGCTTATTGCAGATTTGTGTGTAGATGAGTATACAAGTCATGGTCATTGTGGAATTTTGTCTTCAGATGGAACGGTTGATAATGATGCAACGCTTGAGATTTATAATCAAATAGCTGTAGCCCAGGCAGATGCTGGTGCTGACATATGTGCACCCTCGGGAATGATGGATGGACAAGTTTCCTCGATTCGAAATGCATTAGATTCAAGCGGGCACAATCAAACTATTATCCTTGCATATTCTGCAAAGTATGCTTCATCTCTTTATGGGCCATTTCGGGACGCCGTGGATGTAATTATAAAAGATGGAGGAGATCGTCGCGGTTACCAACAGAATCATGCGAACTTGCGAGAGTCTTTAATTGAAATTAAAGCTGATATATCTGAAGGAGCCGACATGGTAATGGTCAAGCCAGCATTGGCTTATCTGGATGTTATTGCAAAAGCTAGGGCAGAGGTTGAAGTTCCAATTGCTGCATATCACGTAAGTGGTGAATACGCCATGGTCAAAGCAGCTCAAGCAAACGGTTGGCTAGACGGCGACTCAGTAATGATGGAACACTTACTTTCTATTAAAAGAGCAGGAGCTGACATAATACTTACTTATGCAGCAAAGCAAGCCGCAGAGATTATTCAGGGTTGAAAGTAAGTGTCAGATAAAAACCAAACTTTGTTTGAACGAGCAAAAAAAGTTATTCCCGGTGGTGTCAATTCTCCTGTTCGTTCATTTAATTCTGTAGGTGGGGTTCCTTATTTTGTGCGAAATGCAGAGGGGCCTTATGTCTGGGACGAAGAAGGCCATAGGTACATAGATTTCGTGCAGTCTTACGGACCTATGATTTTAGGACATTCACATCCGGCTGTAATAGAGGCCATAAATAAAGCAGCATCATGTGGTACTAGCTATGGTGCTCCAACTGAAAAAGAGATCATCCTCGCTGAGACAATCATTGATCGAGTTAAAGGCATTGAATCCATTCGTTTTGTGAATAGCGGGACAGAAGCAACGATGACAGCTTTGAGGTTGGCTCGTGGTATTACAAAGAGGTCCAAAATAATCAAATTTTCAGGCTGTTACCATGGCCATTCTGACACTTTGTTAGCAGCTGCTGGAAGCGGTCTTGCTACTCAAGGTATGTCTGGGAGCGATGGAGTTACAGAAAGTGCTGTATTTGACACGGTAGTTGTTCCATTTAATCAGGTGCCAGAAGTAGATCAATCAATTGCTGCTGTAATTGTCGAGCCTGTTGCAGCAAATATGGGTCTTGTCGAACCTGACTCAGGTTTTTTGCAAGAGTTGAGAAAGGCTTGTGATTTGGCAGGAGCTCTTCTTATCTTTGATGAAGTAATTACAGGATTTCGTTTGTCTTATGGTGGTGCCTCTAGCTGGTATGGAGTAACTCCAGATATATGGTGCTTTGGAAAAATCATTGGCGGTGGTTTGCCGGTAGGAGCTTTTGCAGCAAGACAAGAGTTGATGAGTCATCTAGCTCCACTTGGTGGCGTTTACCAAGCAGGAACCCTGTCAGGGAATCCATTGGCCATGGCCGCAGGTCAAGCCACTCTTGAATTATTGGGTGATTCTGAGTATGAATATTTGGATGCAATCGCAAATCGTTTAGCCGAAGGGTTAAAAGAAGTTGTTTCGAACAGTAATCTTGAAATTTCTACACCAAAAGTTGGTCCACTAGTTGGTATTTTTTTCAGTGATAAGAGTCCGAGCAACTTTGACGAAGTTAAACCGATAGCAGAAAATGGCCTGTATCCAGTTTTTTTCCATGGGATGCTTAAGCGTGGAGTTGCTCTAGCTCCCGGACCATATGAAATTCTTTTTCCAAGTTTAGCTCATTCAGAAAAACTGATAGATGAAACAATTGAGATCGCTTCGGATGTTGTGAAAGAAATTGAACTTAGAGGATTTTAACTATTTCTGAAATTTTTAAACTTTTCTAAAAGCTTTTCACTTGAAGAATTTCTCTTACTGTTATCTACTGAAGGACGGGAATTGATCATTGCAAGTTCTATATCATTAGCAATACTTTTGCCCAACTCGACTCCCCATTGGTCAAAAGGATTTACTCCCCAAATAACTCCAGACGCAACAGTTCGATGTTCATAGAGTGAAATCAACTGACCAAGAATGAAAGGTGTAAGTTCCGGTGCCAAGATAACAGTTGAGGGGCGATTCCCTTCTAATTTTTTTTCAGGTATCGGGACTTCTTCAGTATCAGAACCGAAAGCTAGAACTTCAGACTGAGCGAGTAGATTAGCAAAAAGACTGTCTTGCTGTTCTTGATGTAAATTTTTATAAGAATTAGAGAATCCCAACATTTCACAAGGAACTACATCACTACCTTGGTGCAGAAATTGGAAAAATGCATGTTGACTTTCAGTTCCAGTAGCACCCCAAATCACTGATCCAATTGAGCTACTGAATCCATGGCCATCATTTTGGTGGGTTTTTCCTAAGCTTTCCATCATAAGTTGTTGTAAATACGGTGGAAAATATGACATTTGACTGCTGTAAGGAATTATTGCCATAGTCGGATGATCAAGAAATGACCGATTCCAAATATCAGTTAAAGCAAGAAGTAAAGCACCGTTTGACTCGAAAGGTTCAGAAACGGTTTTGTTATCGATTTTGTTCATTCCTGAAAGGAGATTAGAGAATTCATCTGACCCTATAGAGACCATAAGAGCTAGACCTGCTGCAGAGGGCAAGGAAAATCTTCCTCCAACCCAATCAGGTAGATCGAAAATCATAGATTCTTCAAGCCCGTATTTGATTGCTTTATCTCTAGCGCTAGTGATACCGACAAGATGTTTAGATAATCCAGAAGTAACGATTGACTCTTCGAGCCATTTCTTAGCATTTTCCATTAATAAAAGTGTTTCTCGCGTATTAAAAGATTTTGAAGTTACTAAAAAAATTGTTGTTTCAGGGTTTAGTCGATTAAGCGTTTGATCTAGATCTGCAGAATCGATACTTGAACAAAACTCGATTGTTATTTCTGGATGAGCGAATTTTGAAAGCGCTTTGTGGGCCATTACGGGCCCTAAGTTTGACCCTCCGATTCCTAAAGCAACTACAGATGTAATTGGCGCACCTGTTGATCCTAATAATTTTCCGCTTCTGAGATAGCTTGAAAATTTTTCCATCTTTTCTAAAGTTTCGGCAATTTTCGGCATCACATTCTCGCCCTCAACCAGAATTTTTGAATCCTTAGGCGCGCGGAGTGCGGTGTGAAGTGCAGGTTTTTTTTCAGTTAAATTGACTGGGCTCCCAGTCATCATGTCAATGAAGAATTGATTAATTTTGTTTTCTTCTGCAAGATCAGAAAGGAGCTGGATTGTTTTAGAGTCGATTGTTTGCTTTGATATGTCTATCCAAAGCTCTCCAAATGGTATGGAAAAATCGCTTCCTCTTTTTTGATTTTCATTAAAAAGTTCGATAAGTGACTTTTTAGAAATTTCATTGCAGTGTTCTTCGAGGTTGGACCAAATTTGGGTTTTATTGCTAGAAGAATGCATATAGGTATTCTCACTGGTTTATTAGTTCAAAACTATTAAAAAACAAACTTTTAAGAAATTACAACAATTCTTTTAGTCGCTAACTCTTTGTTCGGGGATCATTCTAACGATTGAGGCAATGGTTCTGTATGCAACTTCATCTAACCCCTTGTCGTTTTCCTTCATTAGATTTGCCATTACTTTTAGCGCCCATTCCATTAAAGTTTGTGATCGCATTCCGATTCTTGTTAGCTCTTTAATTAAAATCGGGTTACCGATAATTTTCGCAAATAATCGTGCCACTTTGAAGTACAAGCCGTATTCCTCATCAAGCAGGTCGGGATAACGTGCAAGAATAGAGTTGTCTTTTTGAGCGTTTGCTTCTGTAAAAAGAGAAGCCGCTAATCGACCTGTTTCATATGCGTAGTCGATACCTTCACCATTAAAGGGATTCACTGAGCCAGCAGCATCACCGACTAATAACCAGTTGTGGCCTGCTTTTGGTCCAACCGAACCTGCCATTGGTAGGCGCCCACCTGTGGGTGGCTCTATTGGTGTAAGTGGATTTATTTCCCAATAGTCAGGAAGAGTTAATGCAAATTCATTAAATAGATGAGTCGTGTTTACATCCTTATAATCCCTAAAAGTGGAAAGAAGACCTATGCCAACGTTAATGGTTCCATTCCCAACCGGAAATATCCAGCCGTATCCAGGCATTGAATTTCCGTGTCTATCTTTAACATCCAGAGCTGATTCGATCCATGGTTCTTTGTCTAAAGGGCTCTCGAAATAACCTCTTATAGCCATTCCCATTGGGTATTTTTTATTCCTGTTGCTTCCTAATGATCTACCAAATCGGGAGTTTGCTCCATCAGCAACTGCAATGAATTTTGCTTTAAATTCTATTTTCTCACCAGTGGAGTGGTCCAACGCCAAGGCGCCTTCAATACCGATGTTGTTTCTATCGAGTGGACTGATTGCTTCCATTCCTTCAAAAAAATCAGCACCCGCGGTTACTGCATTTTCAACCACCATTGTGTCTAGATCACATCTTCTTACTACATACCCATAAGAAGGAAAAGTGGGGTGATCCGGCCACTTCATTTCAATACTTTTATTATGAGCGATAGCCCGGAGACCTTCGTATCTATGATAGTTATTAAGCTCTTGACTTAAATTCATTTCGGATAGCTGATGAACAGCTCTTGGTGTGAGTCCATCACCGCAAGTTTTATGCCGAGGGAAAACCTTTTTTTCGATTATTGCTGTATGTAGACCCGCTTTTGCTGCCCAATACGCGGTGGCCGCACCTGCGGGGCCGCCTCCGATTACTAACAAGTCATAAGATTTTTCTGACATTCGATCAAAATTTCTATTTAAGAAGTCGTATTATGAGTGTCCTCAAAAATTTCAGCGATTTCTGAACTAGTTACAGTTTCTGCATCAAAATACATTTCGAGATTCATTTCACCCGCTTCAATAATATGATCGAGCTCAGTTGCCAAAATTACAGCGTCTTCTGAATTTCCGAAAACAGCTCTTTCGTGTAAAACAACACTGATTATTTCTTCTGCATTGAGGACGTCTCCAAATGCTGGCATTCCTCCAGCTACTATTCGACCTCTTCCTGGGTCACCGTAAGAATTACCTATGCCAAAACCATCAGAACCTTTTGTTATCCACTCTGCCATATCTTCGATACGAGGGAACGTAATCATTACTTCGCCATCATTCAACTTATAACCGGCACCACCACCGCCGTTAGCGCCATGACAAGAGGAACAACGTTGAGCGTAAATTTCCGCCCCATGCTGGAGCACTCCTGTAGCTTCAACATCAGGACGTTCAAGAGTTCCTACATAGACAATCGCCCAAATCGGAAGGCAAAGTAAAGCTGATGCTGCCCACCAAGGAATCTTGTTTCTTGTTTTTGCGGCATTGACATACGGTGCATCCTCTACGACGACAATGGTTTTTTCACTCTCTTGGGTTGAGGCCTCAACTGGTGATTCGATTTCAGCTGCAGGTGTAGCACTTTGTGACTCATCTACTTCTGATGAGTCATCTTTCGAAGGGGTTTGCCCTGTCATTCTCTCACGTGCACTTTTAGATCGCTTTAAAAGATGCTCTGGTATTTCGACCAATTTATTCTCCGGTTTAGTGCTAGGTACTAGTTTAAAAGTTTTTAACCGATGACGGCAGGATAGCCGTGACGAAGGGATACATGACGGTGATATCCATTTTATTTTTAGTTTGAGTTTGAATTCATAGAAGGAATTTTTTGTTTTTTAAGTATTAAAAAACTTCAAAGCGTTTCGCGGAAAGTGTTGCAGCGAGTACGCCCGAGACTCGGTCAACCTGTAAGATGGTTATATGACTTTGTGCAATTTTTCACAAAGTTTT
>MDSW01216342.1_pt1 | contig 29669 bp, 26 predicted proteins | sample 811171 | NCBI WGS metagenome assembly MDSW01 (sample SAMN05326641, study PRJNA326480) | marine metagenome | isolation source: seawater | place: Atlantic Ocean: North West | collected 2012 | reverse complement strand
TGCGTCTCTGTTGTAACTGTATCACCTATTCTTATTTCTTCAAAATATTTTTTAAAAATATGTGGATTAGACTCGTTCTTTATAGCGCCGTATTGGTACTGATTTGTAAGAGTTGTAATGGTGCTTGGATGACCCTGAATAGCAGTTCTTTGGAGATAGTGTAAAACACCTCGCTTTCCACCCATTTCTTCTCCACCCCCCGCTCTACCTGGACCACCGTGCACTAGAAGTGGCATAGGAGAACCATGCCCAGTACTCTCGCTCGCGCAATCTTTATTCAAAACTAGAATTCTTCCATGCATCGAAGATGCACCAATAACAAAATCTTTAGCAATATTATCATCTGAAGTTACTATTGAACAAACTAGAGAGCCCATACCCATGCGCGATAATGTAATAGCCTCATCTAAACTTTTATAAGGCATAATGGTTGATACAGGGCCAAACGCTTCTATATTATGGCAATCCATATTTTTAAATGGATCATCATTAAAGAATAATGTTGGTGAAATAAATGCACCTTTATTTTTATCTGCTCCTTTAACCTCAAAAACCTCATTATCACCAAAAATAATTTTTTGAGATTTTGCTAAAGTATTTATTTTTTCTATAACTTCATCAACTTGAGGCCTGCCAGCTAAAGATCCCATTCGAACACCTTCAATAGCAGGGTCACCAATAATAACTTTAGCAAGTTTTTTAGTTAGCTCAATGTTTACATCTTCAACTAATTTTTCCGGTACAATAATTCTTCTAATTGCTGTGCATTTTTGCCCAGCCTTTACAATAATTTCTTTTTGCACCTCTTTAATAAATATATCAAATTCTTTTGTACCTGGAACAGCATCTTCACCAAGTATTGCAGCATTTAAAGAATCAGCTTCCATATTAAAAGATACCGCTTCTTCAATTATTTTTGGATGCGATTTAAGCATCTTGCCTGTAGATGCGCTTCCTGTAAAGGTAACTATATCCTCAGAAATCAGATGATCTAAAATTCCATTTGCAGATCCACATATTAATTGCAAAGCGCCATCGGGTAATATTTTCGTATTAATAATTTCTCTAACCATCAATTCAGTTAAATAGCAAGTTAAAGTAGCCGGTTTAACAATTGCAGGTACTCCCGCCATAAGGTTAACAGCAATCTTCTCTAACATGCCCCAAATAGGAAAATTAAATGCATTGATATGGATTGCAATCCCTTGTTTTGGAACCATAATGTGGTGCCCTATAAACGATCCTTCTTTAGATAAATTTGCAGCTTCACCATCAATATAATATGGTAAATCTGGAAACTGTCGCCTTAGCGATGCATTTGCAAATAAATTTCCAATGCCTCCTTCAATATCAATCCATGAATCAATTTTTGTAGCACCAGTAGCAGCACTTAGCTTATAAAATTTAGCTTTAATTTTATGTAAATGTAAAGCTAATGCCTTTATCATAAGGCCACGCTCTTGAAATGTCATTTTACGAAGAGTAGGCCCACCAACTTCACGTCCATATTTCATCATTGCGCCGAAGTCTAAACCTGCGCTATTAGCTGTCCCTAATTTCTCACCGGTAATTGCATTAAATAGAGCTGCCCCCTCTCCATCACCAGTGATCCATTTCCCAAGGGCATAATTTTGATAATCCATTATTTTTTAGTCTCTTTCCATGGTTTAAAATTTGCTTTTTGTTTTAAAATGCCTTCCGGTACTTCTCTTAAAGGTTCACATTCACGCAAACTATTATAGCAATCCTCTGGGAGCCCTTGATATAGCGTTGTTCCATTAGACTTCCATGCTATCATATCATCTGAAACATCCTTTTTTATTATAGCAGGACTTCCAACTACTAGCTTTCTATTAGGGATTTTCATTTCACCCTTAATAAAACATAGTGCACCTACTATACACTCATCACCAACTTCCGCACCATCCATAATAACTGAATTCATTCCAATTAAAGTATTATAACCAATACTTGCTCCATGCACCACGGCTCCATGTCCAATATGTGCAGCTTCATTTAATAAAACTGATTTTCCCGGAAAGCAATGGATGGTGCAATTTTCTTGAACATTGCATCCATTTTTTATAATTATCTGCCCCCAATCACCTCTAATTGCGGCCCCTGGCCCTATGTACACTTTTTCTCCAATAATAACATTTCCAGTTACCACAGCAAGCTCATGAATGAAAGCACTTTCATGTATAACAGGTTTATATCCATTAAATTCGTAAATCATATTAAGTATTTAATAATCCTCATTGTATAATTGTGTCAAGTTTACAACTTTATAATTTTTTTGTTTTAAGCCTGCAAGTGTCTTTTCCATAGCTTCAAAATTCCATTCTCTAACATTTCTTTCAGGCATATGAATTAGAACTATAGAGCCGGGCCTAACTTTTTTTAAAATAAATTTTGCTATCCAATCAGGGTCAGGTATCGCTGTATCATGCGCAAAAGCATCTGTAACGACATTAATCAAACCCTTTTGATCAATTATACTTTGCATTTTTTTATTAATTTTCCCAAATGGAGCCCTATACCATTTAGGAGAGTTTTTTCTATATTGAAAAAGAACTTCTTCTGTTCTATTAAAATCTCTCAAAAACTCTTCAGATGTATATTTATCATACGGCCAATCCATCATATTATGATTAGCTATTTCATGACCATTTTCATGTAATTTCGAAACTAGTAATTTGTCTGTATATAAACAATGAGATCCATTAACAAAAAACGTCGCATTAGAATCATATTTCTTAAAGAGTTCAATTATTTCCTCAACCATACATCCATTAGGATTATCAACACCACAAAAACCATCATCAATTGTAAAAGCAACCGCTCCCTCTCTATCAAAGTGAGAAATAGTAGAACTAGGATAAATAAGATTGCACATAAATCTTAATCCTGGTAATGATAAAATTTCCCATCCTATTTTTCTTAAGGTTATCTTGAACTTTGAAAGCTCATTCCTTATTTTTGGATCATTATCACGACCTAATTCTTGCAGATGATTTAGTGAATCCTTATAAAATAAATAATATTCCAAATTATCATTTTCGACGCTATAGCCAAAAGTGAAACAAAGAGATATTCCTAAAATAAAAAACTTCATTTAAATTCTTTCAATAATTACAGCATAACCTTGACCAACTCCAACACACATCGAAATCAATGCATATTGTTCATTTGTCCTTTTAAGTTCCAGCGCAGCTGTTTGAATAATACGCGCCCCTGTCATTCCAAGAGGATGGCCTAAAGCAATAGCACCACCATTAGGATTTATTCTCTCATCATCATCTGAAAGGCCCCATTCTCTTATGCATGCTAAAACTTGAGCAGAAAATGCTTCATTTATTTCAATCACATTAATATCCTTCATACCAAGATTTGCTTTAGATAATGCTTTCCTTGCGGCCATTACTGGACCAATACCCATAAATCTAGGTTCAACCCCAACAACTGCAGAAGATATAATTTTAGCTATAGGAGAAAAAGAGAATTCATTAATTGCTTTTTCAGAAGCAATTAACATGCTTGCGGATCCATCATTTAATCCAGATGAAGAGCCGGCTGTAACTGTACCATCTTTTTTAAATACTGCTCTTAATTTATTTAAAACTTCAACAGCTGTTTCGGGTTTCATAAATTCATCTTTATCAAAAATTATAGAAGATTTTTTATCTTGAATTACTTCAACAGGAACTATTTCTTTTTTAAAAATACCTCTATCTTGGGCAGATTTAGCCTTTCTTTGAGAGTTATAGGCAAATTGATCTTGGTCATTTCGACTAATATTAAATTTTTCAGCTAAATTCTCTGCTGTTTCACCCATAGAATCAGTTCCATATAAAGCTTGCATTTTAGGATTAATAAAACGCCACCCAAAGCTTGAATCCATTAGCTCTGAGTCTCTACCAAATGACTTAGAAGCCTTAGATATTATCCATGGAGCTCTAGTCATATGCTCTACACCACCCGCTATAAACAGATTTCCATCACCTGATTTGATTGCACGATGAGCATGAATTACGGCAGACATGCCTGAAGCACATAAACGATTTATTGTTTCGCCAGGAACAGAAAAGGGGATGCCTGCAAGCAACGATGCCATTCTTGCAATATTTCTATTATCTTCTCCAGCTTGATTTGCGCAACCTAAAATAACCTCATCAATTTGACTTGGATCAAAATTGTGCCTAGAAATCAAAGAAGAAATAGTATGTGCAGCCAAATCGTCCGCCCTAATCTTAGATAATTTCCCACCCAAGTTTCCAATAGGTGTTCTAACTGCATCTATTATAAATCCACTAGTATTCATAATTTTTCCAATCTTTTGAAGTGCGATAAACAGTGCCTTTAAAATATGCTATTTCCTTATTATCTTGATTGGAAATAGTCACTAAATATAATCCCGTTTTATTGGTCAAAGAGAGTTCTTCAGTAGTTGCAGTTAAAATATCACCTAATTTAACTGAGTCAGTATGAGAAATAGATGTTTCAATAGAAATACATTTCCTTCCATTGGCATTTGATGCAAAAGCAAGAGCAGAATCAGCTAAAGAATATGTAATTCCACCATGAGCAATCTTAAAGCCATTTAACATCTGGTCTGTAATTGTCATCTCTAGTTGGCAATATCCTTCTGATATTTCAATTATTTCAATACCAAGCCATTTACTAAATGCATCTTTAGAAAGCATCTCATTGTATATCATTTTTTGAACCTTGTTCATTTATAAAAATTTGAATTATTAACAATTAACTTATCTAAAAGAGGGGAATGTAAATATCTTGGATCATCTGAATCAGTGTACAAACTTTCTAATTGATTTTTAACAAATTCAATCCCTAGTTCGTCCCCCCATTTTAATAGACCTTTCGGATAATTAACACCCATGGTCATAGCAATATCTATATCTTCTTTTGTCCCAATCGATTTATCAAAAGCATTTGCAGCTTCATTAATTAACATTGATATGATCCTATTAAAAATCATTTTTCCCTTATGTTCATCTTTGTCAACATTTAAACTTTTGGGGAAATCAGAATAATTATAAAAACCTTTTCCTGTTTTTCTGCCAAGCATTCCACTATCAACTAAGTTTTTTTGAGTATAAGAAGGTGAATAATGTGGATCTTTGTTTGTAGCATTATAAACAGATAATGTTGCAGAATAGTTCACATCATTTCCAATATAATCCATAAGCTCAAATGGCCCCATTCTAAAACCCCCAAATTCTTTCATTGCCCAATCTATGGTTTCAAAATTAGCTAATTTTTCTTCATATATCCTTAAGGCTTCCCCATAGTAAGGTCTCGCTACCCTGTTAACAATAAATCCAGGTGTATCTTTAGCAGCCACAACCGTTTTACCCCAACACTCTAATAAAGATTTTATACTATTAAACTTCACCAAATCAACGGCTTTTAAAGGAATCATCTCAACCAATTTCATTAATGATACTGGATTAAAAAAGTGCACCCCCATAAACCTGCTAGCATTTTTACAAACTGAACCTATTTCTTTAACAGATAACGACGATGTATTGGTTGCCAATATACATTTTTCAGAAACTACCATCTCAATTTCCAAAAAAAGATTTTGCTTTATCTTAATATCCTCTATTATCGCTTCAAAAACTATACCACTATCTGAAATATCTTGAAGTCTATCAGTCCAAGATATTTGGGTAATAATTTCTTTATATCTTTGGTCTGAAATTTTACCCTTATCAACTAGCCTGCATAAAATAGAATTAAGATTTTTTTTTGAATTTTCTAATGCATTAATAGAACTATCAATTATATTAACCTCAGAGCCATTTGTCGCTGCTAGTTGAGCAATGCCTGTACCCATAGTTCCAGCACCGATAACAGAAACTTTCTGTTTCATTTACCTGAAAATTTTGGATTTCGTTTTTGTAAAAATGCATTGACCCCTTCTGTATAATCTTCTGACTGTGAAGATAAAATCTGATTCTGCTCTTCTAAAATTAACTGTTCTTCTAGAGAATTATTAAAAGTAGCATTCAATAGCTCTTTAGTAAGTCCTAAGCCCTTTGTAGGCATTTGGGACATAGTTTTTGCTAGCTCCATTGATTGAATTTCAAATTCAGAATCTGGATACATCTTATAAATCATGCCCATTTTTTCAGCATTTTCAGCATCTATTGATTCGCCTGTCATCATGATGGCGCTCGCTTTTTGCCAACCAATTAAACGGGGCAAGAAATAAGTCCCTCCCGAATCAGGAACAAGCCCAATTTTACTAAATGCCTGTATAAATTTAGCTGATTGTTTAGCCACTACTATATCACAAGCTAAAGCAATATTAGCACCAGCTCCAGCCGCGACACCATTTACTGCAGCTATTATGGGTTTTTTTATTTCTCTAATCAAAGAAACTATAGGATTATAATGCTCTTTAATAATAATATCAATTGAAGGACCATTTGAATCTGTAGCCTCCTGCAAATCCTGTCCTGCAGAAAAAGCTTTTTCTGATCCCGTTATCATAATACACCTTATAGATGCATCATTAGCACATTCATGCAAAGTCTTTTGAAGCATAAGTGCCATTTCTCTTACAAAAGAATTATATTTTTCAGGTCTATCTAAAATTATTTTTCCAACTGAATCTACTTTTTTAAATTTTATCATAATTATATTTTTTTAAAATGATGAAAGATTTCAGAACATTCAATGCATTTATATAAAGCTTTACAGGCAGTTGATCCAAATTCACTAATAACTTCATTATTTTCTGAATCACATAGAGGACAAATAGGTTGTTTTGATGGGGGTGATATTCCAGCGTTTTTTAGTTTAGCCTTTACCTCATCTGTCATCCAGTCCGTTGTCCAGGGTGGCGATATAGAGGTGATAATTTTATAATCAGTATATCCATCAATTTCTAAATGACGAACTATTTCATCTTTCATAAATGATAAAGCCGGGCAACCACTGTAGGTAGGCGTTATAGTAATATTAATAGAATTTGATTCCATATCAACTGATCTTACCACACCTAATTCAACTATAGAAATTTCCGGTATTTCTGGGTCAGGAATATTTTCTAGCAACTCCCAAACCTTACTGATAGATGCGCTATTTACCATATCGCATCTGGATATGCTCTTTGTAGATATTGCATATCTGATAATATGTGCCCTAAATGCTCGGTATGGACCCCATCCCTACCACCAATCACCTTATGATTTGTATCAGGGATTTTAACCTTTGACTCTTCAAAAACCTTATCAATCTTATTTTTCCATTTAATTTTAATAGCTTGACGATCCACAGCTATTTTTTTTTGTACTAATTTATTTTCATATTTATTATCTTCAAAAAATTCAGCTGTAAAAATCCATAATTCATTGATAGCATTTTGAATTTTTTTATTACTTTCTTCTGTACCATCCCCCAATCTAACTACCCATTTTTCTGAATGCCTTAAATGATAAGCTGTCTCTTTATATGATTTTTTTGCAATTGCCGATAGCTGTGTATCAGAACTATTAATTAATTCTTCTAAAAAATACTTATTAAAAACATCTATAAATAATTGACGAACCATCGTATCAGCAAAATTCCCATTCGGCTGTTCACATATCAAAAGATTTGAAAATTCTCTTTCATTTCGCTTGAAGGCTAAATCATCAGCTGTAGATTTGTTTCCATTAATTTCAGATGCATATTCTAAAAATAAATTAGCCCGACCAAACATATCTAGTGCGATATTGCTTAAAGCCATATCCTCTTCCAAAAAAGGTCCTTTATAAGCCCACTCAGATAATCGTTGTCCTATGATCAATGCATCATCACCTAGACCTAATACATATTTATAAAAATCTTTATCAATCATTATAAATCTTTTACCTTTTTAGAAACTTTAAAAAAACCTGGGAATCTATAAATCTTATCATCTGAGGGGTCAAAGAATGATGATTCATCTTCTGGAGTTGAAGAAATAATATTTTTCGTTTTCACAACCCAAATACAGCTCCCTTCATTGCGCCTAGTATGAACATCACGTGCATGCTGTAAAGCCATCTCTTCATCAGCCGCATGAACATTACCAACATGACGAAAAGCAGATGCTTTTTTTTGCTGTATAAAAACTTCCCAGGTATCCATTTATAATTTATTAATTTTTATGTTTTGCTGCATAAGCTGCTGCAGCCTCTTTAACCCACAGACCTTCCTTATGAGCCTCAATATGATTTTTTATTCTAATTCTATTACATAGTCCATTGCCATTCACAACATTCCAAAACTCATCCCAATCAATTTCCCCAAAATCATAGTGCTTTCTTTTTTCATTCCATTTCAATTTGGGATCTGGTATAGTTAAATCAATAAACTCAGCTTGTTTCACTGTTCTATCAACAAATAACTGCCTTAAATCATCATTTGTTTCTCTTTTAATTTTCCACTTCATAGCATTTGATGAATTCGCAGAATCAGCATCATGTGGTCCAAACATCATTAATGATGGCCACCACCATCTATTTAAAGCATCCTGAGCCATTTTTTGTTGCTCAGAGGTACCATTAGACATTTTAGACATTATCTCATATCCTTGTCTTTGATGAAAGCTCTCTTCTCTACAAATTCTAACCATTGCTCGTGCATAAGGTCCATATGAAGTTTTTCGCAACGGTTGCTGATTTACAATTGCAGCGCCATCTACAAGCCATCCTATAGCTCCTATATCCGCCCAGGATAAAGTGGGATAATTAAATATATTAGAATATTTAGCCTTGCCTGTATGTAGTTGACTTATTAATTCATCGCGGGTAATACCTAAAGTTTCACATGCGCTATAAAGATAAAGGCCATGACCCGCTTCATCTTGCACTTTAGCAATAAGTACCATTTTAGCTCTCAAAGATGGGGCCCTAGTTATCCAATTTCCTTCAGGCTGCATACCAATAATTTCTGAATGAGCATGCTGTGAAATTTGCCTTATCAAATGAGTGCGATATTTATCAGGCATCCAATCTTTGGGCTCAATTGTTAATTCTGCATCAATTTTATCTTGAAATTCTTTTTCTTGCTTTATCATAAATAGCTCAAAAACCTATGGAAGTATAGTAAGATAATTTAAGCATAATTTCAGGGATTTAAAAATGAAGATCAAGATAGATCAAAATCAATTACCCCATATAGTAATAACTAGGCTTCGGGGTCCTGCATGATTCCTATGTTCACAAAGATATACTCCTTGCCAGGTGCCTAAATTCAACTTTCCATCTGTCAATGGCATATTAATAGATGAGCCTAAGAGTGATGATTTTAAATGTGCAGGCATATCGTCAGATCCTTCGTAGGTATGCTTATAGTATGCTTGGTTTTCCGGTACCATTTCATTAAAATGAGATTCGAAATCTAATAATACAGTAGGGTCTGCATCTTCATTAATAGTAAGTGATGCTGAGGTATGTTTAATAAATATTTGACATATACCATTTTGAATATTTTCTAAGTCTGGAAATTGGGATATAACTTCATCTGTTATAGAATGAAAGCCCCTCTTCTTTTTTGATATGACAATTTCTTTTTGAATACAATTCATTTATAAGTATTAATTATATAGCTTAAGTGATAAATATATAATAAAAAGAAAGATGATACCAAATTTATAAGCAATCTTAAATCTACAATATTTTTTTATTAATTGTGATATAAATCACACCCTATTTTTAATGAGGATTTTAGGTTAGTGATCTATATCACGTAATTCTGGTGAGCTAGATCACATAAATCATAAAATATTAACTAATAATTAAAAAAGCCTTCTTTGAAAAGAAGGCTTGTGACTCCGGTGCGACTCGAACGCACGACCAATAGATTAAAAGTCTACTGCTCTACCAACTGAGCTACGGAGTCACTGAATATCAAACTAAATTTTAAGTAATAAATTAGATGTTAACCCAATATAGCTAGGAAATTTATGAGGATATTTATATATGTACAATCAAAAGATATAGTTTTATTTAAATTTTTTAGTTTACTAAATGTAAATTAACATAGTTGTTTTTTGAAATTTTGGGGGCGCTTGGTTTCGACGGGTTTATTCGACCTTTTAGCTGCATGTGGAGGATTTCTGGCCAACCTCCTTAATCATCCAGGAAACAACCTTAAATGCCGATTACGGCTACGCTGCTGCCGCTTAATTGACGGTAGCTGTCTCTTAACGAACGTGTTTACCGTTTGTTTCTGAGACATCATTAAAAGTAAACTGCACCTAGTATATGCCTAATATGCTTGGTTAAGATCCTTTTAGGAATAGGCTGGTTTAATGCAACTGGGGCTATTCACAAGCATTAAATAAGACTTTGAACATAGCCTAAACATGTAGATGCTGACTGAGCGATTTACTCGGACGGGAGTTCAATTCTCCCCGCCTCCACAATATTTGTTTCATTCTGTAACAATCATTATATTTGATAAGTGTAATCAAATAAGGTAAGTTCAATTAAATTTTATTATATAATTAGGGAGAGTCTAATGTTTAAAAAAATATCTATACTTTTATCACTTTTTTGGGGGTTAGTTTTTGCAAATACCATTATTGATGTAAGCGGAGAAAAAACTAATCTTGAAATCAATCATGAAAATCCTGAAGTAATACAAATTAATGTAAATACAGGGGATATTTTGATAACAAACAAGGTCACTGATCATGGTGATTTTACTCAACTGTTGTTACAGGACTATCATTTAAGTAATGATGCAGGCACACCTGAATTGCCAGAGATTCATAGATTGATTGAAATACCGCAAAATGCTAGTCCTCGAATTGAAGTTATAAGTAGTAAGTATCAAGACTACCTTTTAGAAGACTTAGGAATTATAAACCCAATTTTCCCTTCACAGCCATCAGTGTCAAAAAGCCAGAAACCCGAAGATATTACTTTTATTATAAATTCAGAGGTTTATTCTAAAAACAATTTATTAGGAAAAGATTTAGTATCAGTTGATATTCAAGGTCAGTTAAGAGCTATTAGACTAGCTAATATAAATATCAGACCTGTTGACTATAATCCTGCTAGTGGAATCTTACGTATTTACACAAATATAGAAGTAAATATACATTTTGATAATGCAGATTTTATTAAAACTGAAAATATAAAAGAAACCTATAGTTCACCTTATTTTGAATCGATTTACAATCAAATTTCAAATTATACGTCTACAAACCGTGATGATTTAATTGCAGATCCTGTTAGCTACGTTATAATATCTAGTCCAATTTTTCTAAATGCATTAAATGATTTTATAGAATGGAAAACTGAAAAAGGATTCAATGTAATAATAGGTAATACCTCTGAAATTGGATCTTCTACTTCTTCAATCAAAAGTTTTATAGAGAATTTATACTATAATCCAGAAGGTGATTTACCCGCACCTTCTTTTGTATTATTTGTAGGAGATATAGCTCAACTTCCTTCTTATAATGGAACAACAGGCTCACATGTCACCGATTTATATTATGTAGACATGACTGGAGACATGATTCCTGATATACATTATGGTAGATTTTCTGCACAAAATATTTCCCAATTACAATCACAAATATCGAAGACCTTAGAGTATGAAAAGTATGAAATGCCAGATCCATCTTACTTAGAAGAAGTTTTAATGGTAGCCGGTGTTGATGCATCGTATGCATCAACATATGGAAATGGCCAAATAAATTATGGAAATAGCTATTACTTTAACGAAGATCATGATATATCAACACATACATACCTGTATCCTGCTTCTGATGCTGCAGGAGCTGCTGCTGCAATTATACAGGATTATTCTGAAGGTGTTGGATTTGCAAATTATACCGCACATTGTAGTTCAGCTGGATGGGCAGATCCTAGTTTTACTGTTAGTGATGTTTCAGGATTATATAATACTAACCAATATAATTTGATGATTGGAAACTGTTGTACATCAACTGCATTTGACGTTGAATCGTTTGGGGAAGCTATATTAAGAGCAGAGAATACTGGTGCAGTAGGCTATATAGGTGGAACAAATAGTACTTACTGGAATGAAGATTATTGGTGGGGAGTGGGAAATGGTAATATAACTGCTAATCCAACATATTTAGGAACCGGACCTGGTGTATATGACTGTTCATTTCATGAAAATAATGAAGAAAATTGGGCGGTAGTAAACAGTACAATGATGATGGCAGGTAATTTGGCAGTGGTAGAAGCTGGTGGTAGTTTAGTTGATTATTATTGGGAAATTTATCACTTAATGGGAGACCCCTCTGTTTCTACATATTTTGGTATTCCAGAAGAAAATAATTTATCTTATCAAGAGTTTCTCCCTTTAGGAAGTTCATCAATCACTATTAGCGGAGAGCCTTATACTTATGTGGGTATCACTCAAAATGGCAATCTTCTTGGCTCAGGCCAATTAGATCGTTTTGGTAGTGTTGATTTAAGCTTATCTGGAGCAAATATTCCAGGGAACGCTCAAATTGTTGGTAGCTGTCAAAATCATCAGCCTTATTTTGGTGAAATCCTTATAGCTTCACCCGAAGGTCCATATGTAATGGTCGAAAGCTCATCTTTTACTGCCGGATCGCCAGCTTCTGAGGATCTAGATATGATTCAATTTGGTGAAACGGTAAGCTTAAATTTAAATCTAGAGAATGTAGGTAATGATGATGCTAATGGTGTTGAAGTTAACCTTACTACAAATGATCCATATATAAATATAACTAATGGCTCCGTTACTGCTTTTAACTTAGCATCAGATAATTCCTATAATGTAGAGGGCTTTGAATTTGTAGTTGATGGGAATGTACCAAATGAATATAATTTTGAAATTATTTGTAATATTGCAGCAAATGGTGAATCTTGGGAGTCAACTCTAAATTTTACAGCTTATGCTCCTAGTTTAGAAGTTAGCTCTGTTATTGGAAGCTTGGATCCAGGAGCTACATCTGATATTGAAATTAATATAGAAAATGTAGGAGGAGCAGATCTGCACGGTCCTTGGGTAAATATTTCAGGTGATGATTATGTAAACATAGATAATGTTTCATTCAATCCATATGTTTGGCCATATGGTGGACCGAGCGGTGTTGATGTATCAAATTTAACTTTAACTGTGTCAGTAAGTCCCTCTACTCCAATAGGACACATAGCTGAATTTAATATTGCCGTTACTTCTAGCCAACCACCAACAACAGACTATGAATTAATATTAACATTTAGTATTCCAGTTGGTCAGGTTATAGCTAATTTTGAATCTGGTCTTGGCTCTTTAGATTGGGATCTATCTTGCGGAGGCTTAGGTTGCTCTAACTGGGATGCAAATAATACTGAAGCATATTCAGGTAATGGTAGTATTCAGTCTGGATCAATAGCGAATAATCAAACATCTGATTTAAGTGTTACTCTAGATATAACAGCTGCAGGTACAATAGAGTTTTACTACAAAGTTTCAGCTGAATATTCAAGTTCAGGAAACTATTTTTATGACGGTTTAGAATTTTATATTGACAATACTCTGAAAGGTCAATTTCAAACTACAACAAGTGGTGATTCACCCTGGACATTTGCAAGTTTTGACGTACCTGAAGGAGAACATACATTCCGCTGGTCATATGTTAAAGATGGTGGAGGTGGAAGTACTGATTGTGATAATACTGATTGTGCTGATGCTGCTTGGGTAGATGATATTGTTTTCCCTCCTGCTTATATTGAATCTGAAGGAATGGCGGGTGATATTAATATGGATGAAGTTATAAATGTATTAGATGTAATATTAATTATTAATATGATTTTAGGATCTGAAAATGAAAATGTATTAGCAGATATGAATGCAGATGGAGATATTAATATTCAAGATATTATTCTAGTTATAAATTTAATTTTATCAGATAACCTTAGTCGTATAAAGCATATCGAGGATGTCAAAATAAATATTAATTCTAATACACTAAATATTTCTAGCTTAAATCCAATTGCTGGAATTGAACTTCACACAAGTGGTGAATATACTATTGATAAAAAAGTAATGCCTGAAGGTTGGAAATTATTTAATAATGAGAATACTATTATTATGGTTGATATTGATAAAAAAGCTGAAAATTCAAATATTGAAATTAAATTTTCAGGAGATCTGGTGATTGAAAAAAATCTTTTTTCAGATTGGTGTGGACATGGATATTCGGCAAAAGTTAATAAGGTACCAAGCAAAGTTAATTTAAATTCCTCTTATCCAAACCCCTTTAATCCTATAACCTCTATTAGCTATGACCTGTCATATGAAGATCATGTGAATTTGAGTATATTTAATTTAATGGGACAAAATATAGAAACTTTGGTTGAAGGAACGAAGGAAGCTGGAACTTATTCAATAAATTGGAATGCTAGTAGTCAACCAAGCGGAATGTATTTTCTTAGATTAGAAACTAGTAATGAAACTTATTTTCAAAAACTGATGTTGATAAAATAATTAATAATAATTTCTTTGCTATAAAAAAAGCCTATGTTCTTAGACATGGGCTTTTTTTATAGAGTTCCAAATATCATCCATTTCTTCTAAACTAGATTCTGAAAAACTTTTTCCTCTATTTTTCAATTCATTTTCTACTTTAGTAAATCTATCCTCAAATTTCAAGATACTCATTTTTAACGCATCTTCTGGATTAATCTTAAGAAATCGACTAAGATTAACAATAGAGAATAAAGTATCACCTAATTCATCCTTAATCATATCATGATTTTCAAGATCAATTGCTTCTTTTAATTCTAATATTTCCTCATTAACCTTTGAAATCACAGGCTTTATATCTTTCCAATCAAATCCAACATTTGCTGCTTTTTCTTGAATTCTTCTAGCACGTAAGAGTGCAGGTAGATTCTTAGGTACGCCATCTATTATATTTTTTCTTTTCTTTTCTTTCTGCTTAACTGTTTCCCAGGGTTCTTGAGAATTTTCATCATTTGAATAGTTTTTATCAAAAATATGAGGATGACGGCGAATCAATTTTTCAGTAATCTCTTTTAGTGAATCCGCTATACTAAATTGATTAGCTTCACGCGCTAATTCAGCTTGAAACAAAATATGTAAAGTAAGGTCTCCAAGCTCTTCCTTTAAAGTTTCAGTATTCCCTTCTTCAATTGCCTCAATAATTTCATATGTTTCTTCTAGTAAATATGGAACAAGGGTTTTCGAAGTTTGCTTTTGGTCCCATTCACATCCTCCCGGAGCTCTTAACCTTCGAAGAACATTAAGTAAATCAATGAAATATTCTGCGACCTGTTGATCTTTTTCCATTTAAGTATTTTTATATTTATTAATTTTTATTTTTCCTATTCTATTATTTTCAACAGTTTGAACTGTAAAAAGCATTTCATTAAAAACAACTTTCTCGCCAACTTTTGGAATATCAGTTAAAATATTTAATATTAAACCTGCTAAAGTGTCATAATCTCTTTCTTCAGGAAATTGAATATCTGTTTCTTCTTCAAAATCATAAATAGTCATTGAGGCATCAACAATAAAACTGCCATCACCTTCTTTAAATATATTTGATTCTTCCTTATCATAAGGATCTCTAATTTCACCCATAACCTCTTCAACAACATCTTCTAAAGTTACTAGCCCCTCTGTCCCACCCCATTCATCTACTACAATCGCAATACTTGTTTTTCTAGATTTAAATTCTTCCATTAAATCATCAATAGGTTTTGTTTCTGGTACAAAAAATGGCTGGCGAGCTAAGGTTAAAAGGTTTAGATTAGGTCTAGATCCCGTCAAATAGGGAATGATGTCCTTTGCATAAAGAATTCCTTTAATATTATCAATATTATCCTTATATATTGGAATTTTAGAAAATTGCCTCTCACCAATAATATCCATTGCTCTATCAATACTTTCATCAGATTTTAAAGATACAATATCCACTCTAGGTGTAATAATTTCTCCTACAATTTTATCCTTAAAATCAAAAATCGATTGAATCATATCTGATTCTTCTTCTTTTAATGTTCCCTCTTCTTCACCCAGCGCAGCTAAAATTTTTAATTCTTCTTCTGAATCAAAAATTTTCTCTCTTTTAAAAGGAATAATCCTGATTACTAAATTAGTAAACATATTCAAAACAAGGGAAATTGGCTTTAATAAAAACATTATCACTTTAAGTGGCCTATAAAGCTTTAAGGCTATCTCATTTGATTTTTTAATAGCTATCATTTTGGGCAATATCTCTCCAAATATTAAAATTAATATTGTTACAAAGAATACCTCTAATAAAATAAAGAAAGTAGAATAGCTGGCTAATTGAGACGTTATATATGCAGCCAAAGAGGCAATTGAAACATTAATTAAAGTATTACCTGTCAATAAAGTAACTAATAAACTTTGCTTAGATTTCAATAAAAATTTGACTTTTTGGGGAGTATCTTTTCTATGTTCTCGTATGTGAAAATAAGCTGTTTCTGTCCCTGAAAAAAATGCAGATAAAATTAATAATAATATAAATAAAATTAAATATTCCACTATTTTAAAGAATCTCTTTCTAAAATATGTGATAAATAATAATTTTCTAATTTAGTCATTTTATTTTTATCTCTATCCGTTTGATCATCAAAGCCAAGTAAATGTAAAATGCTATGAATTATTACCCTCTTATATTCATGATCAAAATTTTCTTTATATATTTTTGCATTTTCTATTACTCTATCTAAACTTATGTAAATTTCACCATCTAAAGGTTCATTAGGTTCTTCTAAATTAAATGAAATAGTATCAGTAAAAACATTTTGATTAAAAAATTCTTTTTTCAACTCTTTTAAATGATTATCCGTTGAAAAGATAATTGATAATTTTGCCTCAACTCGATCGTAATCTGTAAGAATATGTTCTGAAATAGTAGATATCCAATTTTCATCTATATTATATAAGTCTACTCCATTACTTTCTATTTTCAAAGATATCATATGTTCTGAACTGATTTTATCAATTCTCTAGATATAATCATTCGTTGTACCTCACTTGTACCTTCACCAATTTCTAGAATTTTTGCATCTCTAAAAAATCGTTCAACATCATATTCTTTAATATAGCCAAATCCTCCCAATACTTGAATTGCTTCAGTAGTAACATTCATCGCTGTTTCACTTGAAAATAATTTAGCCATGGAGGCTTCTTTAGCAAAAACTAGATTCTGATCTTTTTTCCATGCGGCATGATATACTAAATGACGCGCGGCCTCTATTTGTGTTGCCATATCAGCTAATTTAAATGAAACACCTTGAAACTTATTAATTGCACTCCCAAAAGCCTCTCTTTCTTGTGAATAATCCAAAGCTTTTAAAAAAGCTCCTTGAGCTGTTCCTAACCCTAGCGCACCAATTGTGATCCTCCCTCCAGCAAGAGTTTTTAAAAATTGTTTAAAACCTTGAGAAGGATCTCCTAATATAGCAGATTTAGGAATAACCATATCTTTAAAAAAGACTGACCTGGTATCAGAAGCACACCAACCCATTTTTTTCTCAGGTGAGCTTAATGATAATCCTTCAGTATCAGCATCTATAACAAAAGCTGAGATACCTTTATTGTCACCTTCTTCAACAATAACAGCAGTAAAAATTATAACTGATGCTTCTCCTGCATTTGTGCAGTAAGCTTTTTCACCATTTACTATAAATTGATTTCCATTGAGAACTGCTTTAGTTTGTGTATTTCCAGCATCACTTCCTGCATTTGGCTCGGTAAGGCCAAATGCACCAATATTTTTGCCTGAGGCTAACCCAGGTAAATATTGTTCTTTTTGCTCATTTGTACCAAATAAAGCAATTGGTGCAGTACCTAAACTGGTATGTGCCATCATTGTTGCAGCTGTTGAAGGACAAGCCTTACCGATTTCTTCAATTGCAATTACTAATGCTAAAGTATCCATACCTGTCCCACCATACTTTTCATCCCAAGGTATACCCATCAGACCCAAGTCTGCCATTTTTTTAACAGACTCATAAGGGAAAAGACCTTTTTCATCTAAATCCTGTGCTCTAGGACTTACCTCATTTTTAGCAAACTCCCTAACCATATCACGTAGCATTTTATGCTCTTCTGTAAAATATAATTCTTCCATTTCTAATCTTTCTTGTTTTTTACCATTTAATTATTGCTGATGCCCAGGTAAAGCCTGACCCAAATGCAGCAAATACTATAATATCATTGTCATTTATTTTTTGTTGATTTACAGCTTCAGCTAAAGCAATTGGAATAGTCGCTGCTGTTGTATTTCCATACTTATGTATATTAGAAAATACTTGATGGTCTTGTAAACCTAATTTTTTTTGTACCATTTTTGTAATACGCAAATTTGCTTGATGAGGAATAAGTAAATTAATATCCTCTGGACCTAATTTATTATACTTTAAACCTTCATAAATTACCTCAGGAAATCGCTTAACTGCATGCCTAAATACTTCACTACCATTCATTTTTAAAAATTGTTTACCTTGATCTAAATCTTTGCTATTTATACGAGGGTTTCCTGCATTTGATGCTGGTGATTCAACCCATAGCTCTTTAACATACTTGCCTTCTGAGTGCATATGTGTAGATAAAATACCTTTTTTCTTTTCAGTACTTGATACTATTGCAGCTCCAGCCCCATCTCCAAATATAATAGCAGTGTCCCTACCCTCGTCACTTAAATTCATTGCTGTAGACTGAACCTCTGCGCCAATTAATAATATATTTTTAAAAGTTCCTGTTCGAATGTACTGCTCAGCAATAGATAAACCATAAATAAAACCTGAGCACTGTACCCTTATATCTAAAGCCCCAATTTCATTAAATCCCATTTTATCCTGAAGCAAACAACCTGCGCCAGGAGCATAATAATCGGGAGTTGAAGTAGCAAAAATAATAAAATCAATATCACGTATTTCAAGACCAGCTGATGATAGGGCCTGTTTCACAGCTGGAATAGCAATATCTGAAGGACCAATACCAGGCTCGACATACCTTCTTTCATTTATACCCGTTCTTTCTTTAATCCACTCATCACTAGTATCCATAAACTTTGATAAATCATGATTATTTATCACTTTAGGTGGGAGATAAAAACCTGTACCTGAAATATATGGATTAGGCATAATTTTGACTCAGTTTAATATCTTTTAGTTCAAGTTGAATGGTTTTCTTACCGTTCCAAACATTTTCACCAATAACATAGGCAATATCTATAGGAGCGTTCTGAATTAACTTTTCATAATGTTCTGCCATATTAAAACCAATTGATTCAAAATGAGTTTGATTTTGTTTAACATTAAATTTTAATGTATTTTGATCTTTACCTAATAGTTTAGGGATTCCATCAATAGAAAGATTTTTACTTACAAACACAGGCCTTAAATTACCTGGTCCATAGGGTTCCATTGCATTCAAAAAATTTATCATTCTAGTATTTAATTCATTCAAGTTTAATTCACAATCAATATATATTGATGGAACCAATTGTTCTGATGATATTTTCTGATTTGCTAAATTAATAAATTTTTCTCTAAATGTAGTATAATTAGTTGAATTGATAGATAATCCCGCTGCAATTGGATGGCCTCCATATCCAGATAATAAATCAGAGCATTCATCTAATGCATCCACCATATCAAATCCACTTATACTTCTACATGAACCTTTACCCTCGCTATTATCTAATGACATAATTATAGCAGGCCTAGCATATGTTTCTTTAATTCTTGATGCTACGATACCTATAACTCCTGGGTGCCAACTTTTATGACCTAAAACAATGGCATTCTCTTTTGCTAGATCACAAGTTGACTCAACCATATTTATTGCATCGCTAGTAATTTGTAGAGTTATATCTTTACGTCGGTTATTTTCAACTTCCAATTCTTCTGCTATCTCTTTAGCAAGTACAGGATTCTTTGTTGTTAATAGCTTTACAGCTCTCGATGCATCTCCCAGCCTTCCTGCTGCATTTATTTTTGGAGCTAACCAAAAAACCAATCTACCAACAGTTATTGTTTTATCTATAAGTCCACCTGTTTTTAAAAGAGCTGTTATACCTAAATTGGTTTCCTTTTTCATTTGCTCAATACCATGATGAACAATAACTCTATTTTCATCTTTAATTGGAACTAAATCAGCTGCAATTCCCAGTGTTACTATATCTGAATGTTCCCAGACTAATTCTGGATCGAATCCACCCTTTTCGCATATAGCTAACGCCAATTTAAAAGCAACACTAGCACCACATAGGCCTTTAAATGGATAGATACAATCAAACCTGTTTGGATTTATAATTGCATAGGCATTGGGCAATTTATCTGATGGCTTATGATGATCGGTAATTATTACATCAAGCTTTTTTTCATTAGCATAGTTCACTTTATCAAAAGCATTAATCCCACAATCACATGATATAAATATATCTGCTCCTATATACTTTGCATAATCAATACCTTGTGTAGAAATACCATAACCTTCTTTTTCTCTACTAGGAATATAATAATGTGCATCTAAACCAATAGATTTGAAGAATAATGTTAAAAAAGCTGCCGAGCTAGTACCATCTACATCATAATCACCAAAAATTAAAATAATCTTTTTCATAGGTACAGATTCTAAAATACGGTCGACAGCTTTATTCATATCTTTCATATCAAAAGGATTATGTAGCTTATTTTGATCAGGATAAAAGAAAGATCTAGAGCTAACTCGTGATGTAATCCCTCGTAAGCTCATTACTTTTGCAATTGTATTGGGTAAACTAAATTCTTCTGCTACTTCACTAGCAGATTTATCATCAATAGTTTTGAATATCCATTCAGGTTCAATCATAAATATTTTGAGGTTGGATCATAAGCCGAATTCTGTTCTATCTCAAAAGAAATAGCAATGGTTATTCATCTAGTCTTAATCTCACGATTAAAATCTTGCGATCTACCCGTCTATAAAGTGCGGACCACACTAGACTGCTTGATCTTGCTCCGAGCGGGGTTTACCCAGCTACCTATGTTACCATAAATACTGGTGGTCTCTTACACCACCATTTCACCTATTTCCTAAAATTAGGATGTTTATTTTCTGTTGCACTTTCCATCCCCACAAATAGTGGGATCCTCTTATTATGAGGCACTCTGTCCTGCGGAGTTCGGACTTTCCTCTCTTTAATAATAAAGAGCAACCATTTCACCAACCTCTATCATTCCTCAGCCCCATCCCAAAACTGTAAAATACTACAGCTTGGACATGAGATAATTTTATTATTCTCTCTTATTTCAATAATAGTTTGTGGAGGGAGTTGAGTATAGCAGCCACCACAAGCATTACCCAAAATACTTGCTAACCCTGTATCTCTTGCTTTGCGCATTTCTTCATAAATATTTAAGTAAGATGAATCAACTTTTTTAAAAATTTCATCTCTGTTTGCAACTAATTCTTTATGTTCTATAGTAGTTTCATCTAATGCAGACTGCAGCTCGACTCTATTCGTATCTAAAGATTCTGTAATTGATTCTAATTTACTTGAATTTAGCTTAATTAATTCTTCAATCTCAGTTTTTTCTTCTTCAAACTTTAGTTGGACCTCTTCGGAGCTTGATATTGTTTCCTTCATATGCTGAATCTCTTGACTTATTGCGTCATATTCCTTATTTGATTTAACTAAAAATAGTTGTTCTTTATATTTTTCTAATTTAGAATTAAAGTCTGATATTTCTGATTCATGATGCCTAATATCTTTCCCTATTTCTTGAAGCCTTAATTCTTTTTCTTCATTATCTAATTTTAATGATGAGAGTTCATTTTCCTGAGTTTCAACTGTTAAAGGGAGGTCCCCCATGTACTCTTTTATTTCAAGGAGCCTTTGGTCTATTTCTTGCAATTTAATAAGTTGCTCTAAAGTTTGATTCATATTTTTATATTTAAATTAAAAATGCACCCAATATAGATGCATTTATTTTTGATAAATTCTCCAATTTTTATTTATAAAATTTAACCCCAGCATTTGATGTGTAATTTAACTAACATTTAATAGAAGATACAAGATAAGGGTACAATACCATTATGCTATTTAGTAAATCACCTGTAAATTTAAGTAAATTTTTCAAGGATTATTTATGCTAGATAAATTACAAACCGAATTAATAACTGCAATGAAGGCGGGAGATAAATCCAGAACACTAGGGCTTAGAAATATTATTGGAAAAATTAAAGCTGTCCAAATTGATAAAGGCGAAATATTAACATCTGAAGAATCATTAAAAATTTTAAAATCGTCAGCAAAACAATTAAAAGAATCAATTAAGCAATACAAGCAGGGTAACAGAGAAGATCTTGCTGAAAAGGAAATGTTCGAGCTATCTATCTTAGAAAAATATCTTCCAGAGCAACTATCAGAAGAAGAGATTAGGGGGAAAATAAAAAAAGTCATAGAAGAGATGGGGGCTCAATCTATGCAGGATATGGGAAAAGTTATGGGGGCTGCAATGAAGAATCTTGGCAACTTAGCTGATGGAAAAATTGTACAAAAAATTGTTACAGAGGAATTACAATAGTGTCAATAACTCCTCCTGATATTGTTATAGGCTTAATACTAGCTTTTTTCTCGTTAAATGGTTTAAGGCATGGCTTTATTGATGAGATTGGAAAATTAATAAGTATTATTAGTGGATTTATCATTGCTTCAAAATTTCATAACGTAATTATTCCCAATATTAAACCATACATCGATGGAAATACCCTGCAGGTTACCATTGCATATATGCTTGTTTTTATTGCAACAGTTACAGTTGTAACCATCATTTTTAAAATTTTACAAAAATTTATTGAATTAATCTTACTTGGTTGGTTAAACAGGCTACTTGGATTTTTGTTAGGACTTCTAAAAGGGTTCTTAATTGTTAGTGTATTTATCTTTGTCATTCAGGCCCTACCAATACAAATTGATAAAGAAAATACTATTAAACAAAAATTGGAAAATGAGTCTGTTATGTATCAAATCTGCAATCATGTTAAAGAGCTTGTGATCTTAACTATTCCTATGAATAATCATTTAGACCAATTTGAAAATCAAATTAAAGAAATTTCTATTGAGAAAAATGTGCAAAATATTTTAAATAAATAAAATAAAATGGGTCGCTATGATTCAATTGCTACATCTCAATTTTATAAGGATACAGGCTTTGATTTAGTATGCTCTTGGTTAAGTGAAAATTGTCTATCTTCTCTCAATAAAAATAATTTCAAAAACCTTAAACCAGATGTTGATTATCTATTAATTCAAGATATTCAAAAAAATACAGATGAACTCTTATCATCATATAATCGAAAAAAGCCCATTCCCCTAAATGCAATTCCAAATCTTACAGATTGGATAGATTCTTTAAGTATAACAGATTTTCAATTAACAAATGCAAATTTTCAAGAGCTTTATCAATTTTTCATACTATGTGAAACTATAAAACGTAACTTAATAAATGAAAGGTTTCCCATATGGTCAATTATTTGTAAAGATTTAATAGATTCTAAATTACATATAAAAACTATAGAAAAAATATTTGATGCTAATTTTCATATCAAAGATAGCGCCAGTTCAGAACTAAAGAAGCTGACCCGATCTATACTTAAAACCGAACAGAATATTTCAACAACAATGCAAAAGATTTTCACCACGGCTAAATCAAATGATTGGCTTGGAGGGGATAATATCGTTCTGCGTAATGGAAGAAAAGCTATTCCAATAAAAACAACCCATAAAAATAAAATAAAGGGAATAATTCAAGACCAATCCTCTACAGGACAGACTACCTATATAGAACCTATTTCTATAATTGAGTTAAACAACAAATTAAGTGAGCTTTATTTTTCTATTGAAGAAGAAAAAAAACACATACTTCGTGAGTTAACAAAACTTTTTAAGCCTCAACATACCAAAATCAAAGAGTCATTTAATATTTTAGTATCTCTTGATAATTATAATACACGAGCAAAATTTGCTTATGAATTTAATGGTATCGTGCCAAAAATAAATACTGATAGCATGGTAACTATTGAAGAAGGATTGAATCCCTTATTTATACTAGCAAACAAAAAAATTGTCCCCTTAAACATACAATTACAAAAAGAAAAAGTTTTACTTATTTCCGGCCCTAATGCTGGTGGTAAAACGGTTGCATTAAAAAGCATTGGTCTTTTTGCATTAATGGTTCAAACAGGCTTATTTATTCCTGCAAAAAAAATTAACTTTCCTATCTATACTCAATTTAGTTCAGATATAGGAGACCATCAATCTATTGAAGATGACCTGTCGACTTTTTCTGCACATATACAAAATATCTCAAAAATATATGAAAATGCTAATAGCACCAGTCTTCTGCTGCTAGATGAACTTGGAACTGGTACAGACCCTAAAGAAGGAGCCGCCCTATCTCAATCAATTTTAGAATCTTTATTGAACAAAAATAGTACTGTCATTGCTACAACCCATCTAGGAACATTAAAGGTATGGGCCTCAAATACTAAGGGTATAATAAATGCAGGCATGGTATTTAATAGTAAAACTTTGTCTCCTACATATGAACTGAAATTAGGGGTTCCTGGTGCCAGCTATGGGCTCGAAATTGCTAAGCGTATGGGGCTAAATAATAAACTCATTGAAAAGGCTAAACAGCTGGTGGGAGATAATAACTTAAACTATGAAAAAATACTTGAAGAATTAGAGAAAAAACAGCTAGAAGCTGAGGTGCTAGAAAAACAATTAGAAGAGCGTCAAATCAATCTAGAAGTAAAAGAATCAAATATTATATCTAAACAAAATGATATTAATAAAAAACATAGGGATGCAAAATCAGCAGCAATTAAAGAAGCTGAACAAATAATTATATCATATAGACGAAAATCTGAAAAGCTTATAGAAGAAATTCGCACAAAAAAAGCTGATAAAGTTACTGTTAAAAAAATTAAAACTAATTTTCAAGAGTCATTAGAAGTATTGAACAATCAAATTGATGATTCAAGTTCGAATCATACTTCTATTGATCTATCAGATGCACAAAAAGGGCAGGAAGTTTATATTTCACACCTTAACAGCAATGGAACTATTATTAGCGCTCCAAACAAAAAAAATAAAGTTAGAGTAGAGGCCAATGGTAAAACGCTAACATTAAATCTCAATGAGCTACAGAAAATTAATCCAACAATTATCAAAAAAGAAAAAACTACTAAATCTCTATCAGTCCATAAAACATCATCAATAAAAAAAATTACACTGGATTTAAGAGGTGAAAGAATGGATGAAGCTCTGATTAAAACAGAGCAGCACATTGATTCAGCTATCCTTTCGGGCCTAGCTTTTATACACATACTCCATGGTAAAGGTAGCGGAATTTTAAAAAATGCTATACATGAATATTTAAAAAATCAAAAAATAATATTAAAATTTTATTTAGCGGATGAGGACCATGGAGGTGCAGGTGTTACAATTGTTGAATTATAGTATAAGGCTTTAAGATCTCAAAAATTATAAAAAATATTAACTTAATTTTTTATAATTTCAATAAGCAATTTAGATAATTTTTTATTAATGCTATTTGATACTTTTAACACATCTTTATGAGATAATATTTTCTGTTCTATCCCTGCCCCAAAATTAGTTAAACAAGATATACCTAGTATATTCATATCAAGTTCAATAGCTTTCATTATTTCAGGAACAGTAGACATGCCAACAGCATTTCCTCCCATTGAAATTATATCCTCTATTTCAGCTGGTGTTTCATAGTTAGGACCAAGTGTCCAAGTATAAATTCCATCCCTTAAAATAATATTAAATTTTTCTGCTGATTTTTTTACTTTTTGATGCTGATTATCATCTTGACCAAAATAAATAATTTTAGGATCATTAGAATTCTCTCGGAATGTATAATCTAGATAGCCTTTTATTAACATTAAATTACCAATTTCCCAATTCGCATTTAAACAACCTGCTGCATTGGTAATAATTACTGATCTACAGCCCAAAGATTGTATTACAGAAACCGTAATAGAGGACTCCTCTAAGGTAAAGCCTTCGTAAACGTGGAAACGTCCATTTGCACATAAAACTGGCTTATTATGAATATAACCAAAAACCCATTGACCTGCATGGCCTGATACACTGGAAACTGGATAATTAGGAATTTCGGAGTATGGAATAAATATTTTTTTTTCTAACTCATCAATAAAATCACCTAATCCTGATCCTAGAATAATTGACATCTGCGGAGGTTCAGGTATTCTATCTTCTATATATTTAGTTATAGCTTTCATGCAATTTTACTTTTCCCTGCTAATTGTCCGCAGCCTGCATCAATATCTTGTCCCTTGCTCCAACGAACTAAAACAATATATTTATTTTTCTTATTATATAGTATTTGTGAAAATTTAATAATTGTAGATTCATCTGGTCTTTGATATTGTCCACTAATTTCGTTATAAGGAATCAAATTTATCTTACAAGGTATACCATTTAATAAATTTGCTAGTTCATGGGCATCTTCTTCTGAATCATTGATTCCCTTAAGAAGCACATATTCAAACATTATTAATCGTTTTTTTTGTTTTGAATATTCTTCACCTGATTTTACAATTTCTTGTATCCCCCATTTTTTATTAATTGGCATAATCTCCGTTCTTGTTTTATCATTTGATGCATTTAATGATATTGCCAATTTATATTTTCTTTTTTCCTTAATAAATTGATTGATTTGAGGTAATAATCCCACAGTTGAAATTGTAATTCGAGTGGAAGCTAGATTAAAGCCTTTATGAGAATGAAAAATATCAGCAGCAGCCAGCACATTTTTATAATTATGAAATGGCTCTCCCATCCCCATAAATACAACATTAGTAATGGGTGTTTTAATTTCGTTTCTAACAAAAATAAGCTGGTCTACAATTTCACCAGTAACTAAATTTCTTTTTAATCCTAGCTTTCCAGTTGCACAGAAATCACAGTCTAAGGCACATCCTACTTGAGAAGAAATACAAACTGTATGCCTATCATTATCAACCATTGAAACAGTTTCAATAAAATAGCCATCATATGTTTTAAATAAAATTTTTATTGATTTATCATTTTTTGAAATTGATTTTTTTTCTAATTCTAATGTACTAAGAACATAGTTTTTATCTAAATACTCGCGAAAAGATTGCTTAATATTTGACATAGACTCAAAAGATAGGACCCCATGCCTATACATCCATTCAAACAATTGCTCAGCTCTGAACTTTGATTCACCTGATTCAGCACACAATGTGCGTAATTCATCTTGGTTCATACCTTTTATATAATTTTTATCCACAAGTTTAATCTAATATGTTTTTAATTAAAATTATTATATATTCAATTTAGTATTAATTATTACCTTAAATTGAATGAATTTTTATTGTGAGGGCCAAACAACACCGTTAGATTTTCACTATAATTATTAAAGGTAAAATATGGATAATATTGAATTAGTAAAAAAATTACAAGATGATAAAAATAATTTATACAAAGAAATTTCAAAAATTATTATCGGTCAAAATAATGTTATAGAACATCTATTTATCTCTCTACTTTGCAAGGGCCATGTTCTCTTAGAAGGAGTTCCTGGGCTCGCTAAAACATTGCTCATTAAAACCCTCTCAGATGCAATGGATCTATCATTTAATCGTATTCAATTTACACCTGATTTAATGCCTTCTGATATAACAGGTACTGAGATAATTGATGAAAATCAAAAAACAGGTAAAAGAGAATTTAAATTTTTTAAAGGACCTATTTTTTCAAATATTGTTTTAGCAGATGAGATTAATAGAACCCCGCCAAAGACTCAAGCAGCCTTGTTAGAATCAATGCAAGAGCACAAGGTTACAGCTGGTGGGACTTCATATACACTAGAGGCCCCATTCTTTGTATTAGCAACTCAAAATCCAATAGAACAAGAGGGAACCTATCCATTACCTGAAGCGCAGTTAGATCGTTTTATGTTTAATCTTCTTATTTCATATCCTTCTCGAGATGAAGAGGTATCAATTGTTAAGTCTACCACTGCAACAAATAAAATAACCATAGATAAAGTTCTATCAGCAAATGATCTATTCAACTACCAAGAACTAGTAAAAAATGTTCCGGTTTCAGATAATGTTGTTGAATACGCCGTTGATTTTGTTAATAGTACTCGAACTTCAAATCAAGATGCCCCCTCACCTACATCAGATTGGCTTGAATGGGGTGCTGGGCCTAGGGCAAGTATGTATCTTATCTTAGGAGCCAAGGCAAAAGCTCTTTTGGATGGTAGAACCACTCCTGAAATTGCTGATGTTAAACACATGGTTGGTCCTGTTTTAAGGCATAGAATTATCCCCAACTTTAATGCTGAAGCTGATGGTATTAATAGAGATGATATATTAACAAAATTATTAGAAATAAATAGCTAAATATTATGGCTAATAACCATTATTTAACTCCAGAGATAATTTCAAAACTAAATAATTTATCTATCAAAGCGCGATTTGTCGTTGAGGGATTTATTGTAGGCTTACATAAAAGCCCATATCATGGTTTTTCAGTTGAGTTCTCGGAACATAGATCATATGGAGCTGGTGATGAGATTAGGCATATAGATTGGAAGCTATGGGGAAAAACCGATCGTTTTTTTATCAAACAGTATGAAGAAGAAACAAATCTAAAATCTTACCTTTTATTAGATCAAAGTTTATCTATGACTTATAATTCTCATTATATGAGTAAACTTGAATATAGCAAAGTTTTAGCCGCTTCTCTATCATATCTAATGCTAAAACAGCAAGACGCAATTGGGCTAACATTGTTTGATGAAAAAATTAGAACTAATATTCCTGCTAAATCTAAAAAAAGTCATCTAAATCTCATATTATCTCAAATGCAAAATACTAATCCTGGCCCTGAAACAAAAATAGCTCCAGTTTTACATCAAGCTGCTGAAGCAATAAAAAAAAGGGGCTTAATTATTTTGATGTCAGATTTGTTTGATGATCCTGAAAAAATTATTTCAGGATTAAAACATTTTAGATATAAGGGACATGAGGTTATTGTTTTCCACATACTAGATCCAAAAGAAATCTCTCTTGATTTTAATCAAAGAACAAAATTTAGAGATTTAGAATCTGGTCAAGAAATTGTTACTGACCCATGGCATATTCAAGTAGATTATCAAAAAAATATGGATAAATTCTGTAATCATATAAAGACATCATGTAGACAAAATAATATTGACTACGTTAAAATATCAACAGAGCTACCTATTGATATGGCCCTATCTGAATATTTAATTAAAAGACGAAAATTAAGTTAATTAAAATATCTACTCTAAATTTACTTTCGCTGAGCGTGCAGTTTCTCTAATAGATGGCATAAATAATTCATCGATTTGGTCCATCAATTTACTCATCTCTTGGACCGCATCTCTAGTCGATATATTTTCATCTAATTCCAAGTCTCCTGCCTGAAGAAAATAATCTTTAGAATTATAAGCATATTTTCTTGCTAACACAAAAGAATTATATACTTTTTCAATATCATTTTTAGAAAAGGATTCAGTTGTTTTTAAGAACAACTCTCTAGCTGGATCAAATTTTTCAACAGTTAATCGCTG
>MDSW01108179.1_pt1 | contig 29671 bp, 28 predicted proteins | sample 811171 | NCBI WGS metagenome assembly MDSW01 (sample SAMN05326641, study PRJNA326480) | marine metagenome | isolation source: seawater | place: Atlantic Ocean: North West | collected 2012 | reverse complement strand
TTGGATTGAAAAAAAAGAAATAAAAACTAGTATGAAAAATCAATTTTAAAAATGGAATTTATAAAAGAATTTTGGGAATTTTTAAAGATTAGAAAAAAATATTGGCTTTTACCAATAATTATTGTTTTAACAATTTTTGGTGGACTGATAGTTTTAAGTCAAGGATCAGCAATTGCTCCATTTATTTATACAATATTCTAGTGACTAAAATTTTAGGAATTTCTGCATTTTATCACGATAGTGCAGCGGCAATTATAATTGATGGTAAAATAATTTCTGCAGCACAAGAGGAAAGATTTACAAGAAAAAAGCATGATTCTAATTATCCTTATAACGCAATTGAATTTGTTTTAAATTATTCAAATTTAAAACTTTCAGATATAGATAAAATAGTTTTTTACGAAAAACCTTTTCTAAAATTTGAAAGACTTTTAGAAACTTATGTTGCAATGGCGCCTAAAGGTTTTATTCAATTCTCTAAAGCAATGCCAAAATGGCTTGGGGAAAAGCTTTTTCAAAAAAAAATGCTTTTAAATCTACTTAAAAAACATGATCAAAATTTTAACAACTCAAAAAAAATTTTATTTTCTGAACATCATTTAAGTCACGCAGCTAGTGCTTTCTTTCCATCTCCGTTTGAGGAAGCAATTATTTTGACTGCGGATGGTGTAGGCGAATGGGCAACAACTACAGTTGCAATAGGGATAAAAAATAAGCTTGAAATAAAAAAGGAAATTCATTTTCCACATTCTTTGGGACTTTTATATTCTGCATTTACATATTACGTAGGTTTTAAGGTAAATAGTGGAGAATATAAATTAATGGGTTTGGCTCCTTATGGCCAGCCAAAATACAAAGATTTAATTGAAAAAAATTTAATTCATATAAAAGAAGATGGTTCATTTAGACTAAATCAAGATTATTTTAATTATACAACCGGTTTAACAATGACTAATGAAAAGTTCCATAATTTATTTGGAAAAAAACCTAGAGATAATAAAAAAGATAAAATCGTTCAGTTTCATATGGATATTGCTGCTTCAATACAAAAAGTAACTGAGGATGTAATGATTAAAATATGTAAATCATTAAGAAAAGAATACAATATTCCAAATTTATGTTTAGCTGGAGGAGTTGCACTTAATTGTGTTGCAAATGGCAATATTCTTAAAGATAAAATATTTGAAAACATCTGGATTCAACCAGCTGCGGGTGATGCAGGTGGATCTTTGGGTGCTGCTCTAGCATACTGGTATTTAGAATTAAAAAAAGAACGTAAAATTTCTAAAAATGATGATATGAATGGATCTTATCTTGGTCCCTCATATTCAAATGATCAAATAGAAAAAAATTTATCAAAACTTGAAGCAAATTATAAATTTTTTGATGACAAAAATTTAATCGAAAAAGTAGCAACAGACTTATCAAATGGATGTGTTATTGGATGGTTTCAGGGTAGAATGGAATTTGGCCCTAGAGCTTTAGGAGGAAGATCAATTTTAGGCGATCCAAGATCATCAACAATGCAAAAAAATTTAAATCTAAAAGTTAAATACAGAGAAAGTTTTAGACCATTTGCACCCTCTGTTTTAAGAGAAGATGTTAATAAATGGTTTGATTTAAATAATGATAGTCCTTACATGTTGTTGGTCGCTCAAATTAATAAAGAAAAACAGATAGATATGACAGAAGAGCAGAAAAATTTATTTGGGATAGATAAGTTAAACGTTAAAAGATCAGATATTCCAGCAGTGACTCATGTAGATTATTCTGCAAGGATCCAAACAGTTCATGAAAAAACAAATAAAAAATATTATGATTTAATCAAAAAGTTCAAAGAAAAAACTAATTGTCCAGTAATTGTAAACACTTCATTTAATGTTAGAGGAGAACCAATTGTCAATACTCCAAAGAATGCATTTGATTGTTTTATGGGTACTGATATTGATATTTTAGTGATAGGTAATTTTTATTTAAAAAAAGAAAATCAAAATATATTATTAAATAAAAATTATCATAATCAGTTTGAATTGGATTGAGTTAATTATTATGAATTTAAAAGAAGAAATTATAAAAGATTTTAAAGGTATTATAAAAAATAGAACTATTGAATTAAAATTTTTAAAAAAAATTTCAAAATCTAAAGTTTATATTTCAAAAAATACAGGAATGGTTTTTCATGGAGATATTAAATCTTCTAAGTTTGCTGCTGATTATTGGTCGAAGGAAATTTTTTCAAATGAAACAATTGGTTCAAAGAATAAATTTACTTCCAATACTCCATTTTTTGGAGCTAGACATTATTATGCGATTAATTTTTTAAAAAAAATAAACATTAAAAATAAAACTATATGTGATTTTGGTGCAGGAGAGGGAAATTTAATATTAAAATTATCTAATTATTTTAATCATAAAAAACTTATTGCAATTGAACCAAGTAAAAAAAATTGTTTATTAATAAAAAAAAATTTTAATCAGAATAAAAAAAAAATTCCATTAGTCATAAATTCGACAATTGAAAATTCAATTCATAAATCAAAAAAAAAATGTGATATCGCGGTTCTTACGTGGACACTTTGCAATTGCAGCAAACCATTAGATATAATTAAATCTATATATAATTTATTAAACAAAGATGGATATTTACTTATAGGAGAGTCCTCAAGAATATTGGTTCCTTACAAGAAGCCTATTTTTAATTATTTTAATTCAAAACAGTACACGGGATTTTCTCATCCATGGCATTTTTCTTATAATTCATTGTGTAATCTTCTAATTTTAAATAACTTTAAGATAAGATATGTAAATAAATTTTATAATGAGGATAACCTTTTTATAATTGCTCAAAAAAAGAAAAGTTTTAAAAAAAAATTTAAAAAAGATAACGTAAAAAAGATAAAATTATTTTTCAAAAATTGGTTAAAAGAAAGTAAAAATTTTAAGCATTTTATTGATTAAAATTAAGCTGTGTTTATTTTTTTTTCAACTTTTTTTAGATTTTTTATATCCATAACTTTCCAAAATTTAGCTTTTGAATTATCTTGTTTAAATTTTTTTAATTTTCTTTTTTTTGATTTTAAAAGAAATTGAACTAAAAGTTTTATCCCTTCCTCAAAGACTTTGATTCTTAATTTATAATATTTTCTTATATTGTTAATTTTTATAGATTTTTGTAATAATATTGGACCAGTGTCATATTTCTTTGAAATTACATGAATTGTATTTCCGACAGGATCATTATTTAAAATGGCCCATTCAACACAATTACAGCCTCTATACTTTGGTAGTATTCCTGGGTGAATATTTATTAATCTATCTCCAGCAAATTTTATTAAAGATTGATTAAATTTTCGTGGCGACCCGATGTTAACTATATAATTAAAATTTTTTTTAACTAAAAGATCTAAAGTTTTTTTTGAATTATGATTGTATTTTTTATAAATTTTAATTTTATTAAAATATTTGACAGTAAGTTTTTTAGATTTATCTTTAAAAAAATTTTTTGTTCTAACCTTCCAGTTTTCCAAATCAACTTTTGACTCTTTTTTTGTATCGTATATTAAATATATTTGATTAATTCGTTTTTTATATATTGCATCAACATAAAATAAATTAATTGGATTATTCGAAGTTGTGAGAAAAGCTATTTTCATTTAAATTTTTAATAAATCATAGTAAAAGGATTTTGGAATAACATTTTTTTCATATTTGCTTTGTAAATCAATATTATAGGACCTAATGCGCATTGAGTCTGCCACAACAATTCCCATAGTGTCATATCCTATAACTATTCTAGCTTTTTTCAAACTACTTTCAATTTTTTTGTAGTTGTCTATTTTAATTTTTAAATTTTTAAAATCTTTTTTATACAAAAATGAATATTTATTTTTTTTTTCAGTTGGATGGGGCCTAATTATAAAGTTATTATAGGATGGAAAAATTTTTATTATTTTTTTAATTAATTTTTCAATTATTTCTTTATCAGATATAAATTTTTTTTTAATGTTTAAATCGTTATTTGAAGATAAAAACAAAATACTATCTTTGTAAATTTTATCTCTCTTTATTTTTTTAAAACTTTCTAAAAAGTAATTTTTAACAATTTTAATTTCAATATTTTTAAATGTTCTTTTTAGTATCTTAAACGCATATTTGTCTGATGCTAAAAATACATCTGGTAAAAAATATTTACCACTTCTTTTGAAGCGATCTTTATAATTTATCCAATGATCTATAAATGAATATGATTTTTTTGATAATTGTCTTGATATTTTTAAAGCTCTAATCTCTAGATTACTTTTCAAACTTGTTCCTGTGAGCACAAAATCAGAAATTTTTATAATTTTATTAATACTTTTATTTTTAAAATTAACTTTATTTTTTTTGAAAACATTTTTAGCTGGACCTTTTATATGAAATAAATATTTATTTTTTTTTATGATTTTTTATCCAAAATGATAATAATTCTGCTGCTCCTGCATCATGTGAAATAATAGCTATTTTTGAATTTTTAATTTTTTCCATACTTTTTGAAATATGCTAATTAAAAATTGAATATCCTTTTTATTAAAATCATATTTACACATTTCAATACAAATAATATTTTCATGTAATTTTTTTGCATTTGGACAAATATTTTTAGAATAACTAATTTTATTTTTTTTAAAACTCCATGGAAAACCTTTTGATCCATATGCAATCTTTTTTTGATATAATGGAAGTTCATGAACTAATTGGTATCCTTTTGAAATAAAATCTAGTTTAAATTTTTCTAGTTCTTTATAAATTTTATTTCTAGAGACTCCTATTTGTCTATTATTTATTTTGATAGCATATACATAATAAGAATGGGTAAAATTTTTTTTTACTATCGGAGTTTCTAGACCTTTTAATTTTGAAAGGGAGTTGTTTAGTAAATTACAATTATAGTTAATTTTTTTTACAATTTTTTTTAATTTTTTTAATTGTTCAATTGCTATTGCGGCTATCAACTCTGTCATTCTAAAATTTGAACCCAACATGTTTATAAGCTCTTTTTTATTTGTGCCTGCTATAGCCTCGCCATGATTTCTTAACATTCTCATCTTTTTTGCTAAGTATGAATTATTAGTAACTAAAATACCACCTTCTCCTGTTTGAATATGTTTGTGTGTATTAAGACTGTATCCCCCTATATCAAAATGAGTTCCTATTAATTTATTTTTATAAAATGAGTATGGTGTTTGAGCGCTATCAGAAATAATTTTAAGTTTGTATTTTTTGGCAATTTTTCTTAATTCATCAATCTCACTTCCATGTCCAAAGATATCTACAGTAATTATAGCTTTTGTATTTTTATTAATTAATTTTATAATTTTTTTTGTATCTATACAAAATGTGTTGGGATCAATGTCAGCAAAAACTGGGATTGCATTCCAGTGCAATATTGAAGTTGCAGTTGCACACATTGTCCAAGTTGGTACTATAATTTCATCCCCTGGCTCTATATCTAGTGCACCTACGGCTATCATTAAGCCTGATGTCCAAGAATTAACTGAAATAGCATGTTTAACTTTATAAAATTTACACCACTTTTCTTCTAATTTTTTTACATATTTTCCACCTAAGAAACGATTATTTTTATTTTCATCTTTTGAACCCAGAAAGTCAGATAATACTCCAGATTTTAAAACTCTTTTTGCAGCTAATATTTCTTGATTATCTATATAATTAAACTTTTTCAATTTCATCGATTAATTTTTCTGTTCTTAAAACTTTTTCAATTGGAATCTTATAAAACTTTTTTCCATTAATGTAATTATAAATATTTTCGTATACATGTTTAAAAAAGTTATCTTTAATTTCTTTAGAATATTTATCAATATTACACAATACTTTTCCATTTTTAAAATTACTGTCATTTATTATTTTAGATGCTTTTATAGAAATAGGATTTAATTGTAATTCCGTAAAACTATTCTTATTTATTATTTTAACATTATTAATTTCGTAATTTTTAATTTTATTAGAAACTAAAATAATTTCTCCATTAGAAAAATTAATTATTGCATCTTTTGTTTTATTTCCTTTTTTTAATGATTTTATATTTATTATTTTTTTTTTATTATCAAATATATTCATTAATAAACTTAAATGATGTGAACCATTTTCTCTTAATGAAGAAGAATAATTAATATGGCATTGATGATATAGTTTACTTTTTGTATTAATTATATTTATAAATGCTGGAATATATTCTCTAAAATAATTAATAAAAACATTTAATTTTTTTTTATTAATTAAGGATGCTATTCTTTTTGCTTGTTTGAAGTTATTTGATAAAGGTTTTTCGAGTAATATTATTTTTTTAAAATTTCCTAAATTGTTTATTATTTCTAGATGTGTATTGGGTGGTGTAGAAATTACTATTAAATCTGGCTTAGTAATTTTTATAGCATCTAAATAATTTTTGAAAGATTTTTTTTTATATTTTTTTTCGAATTTTTTTCTTTGAATTTTTTTAATATCTGCTCCTCCAATTAATTCAAATTTTCTATGATGGTAGATTGTGCTGCTATGACTCAATCTTTTTTTATTATTCTCATAGTCAACATCCATTCCTATATTTCCTAATCCAATTATTAAAGATTTTATTTTTTTCATTTTATTTTTTTAAAAATTGAGATTTTTTAATTATTTCTGAACAATTAAAATGAATTTTACCTTTAAAACTTTTTATAATTTTATCTAAAAAAATATAATCATTATAAGTATCAAGTGTTAATTTTAACTTTGGAAAAAAATTTTTTTTGTTTGCCTTGATATTTAATTTTTTAAATAAATTACTTTTTCTAATAAAATATGTAACATGTTCTTTATTTAAATTTGTTTTTGAGATATGGTAAGATTTCTCTAAAGTACTGTAAGGAAAAATCTCAATATCCATACCATCTGGAAATGTTTTTTTCATATTATTAGACATATAATCTGGTTTATGCATAAAATATAAATTAATCATTTTATCTACAATTTTAACATCAATTAAGGGACTATCTCCACATATTTTAACTATGTGTTCTACATTATACTTTTTTGCTGCACTCAGTACTCTATGAATTACATTGTTTTCACTTCCTCTAAAAAATTTTACTGGTAATTTTATCGAATTTACTAATTTATTATCTTTTTTATTTTTTGTAGTAGCTAAAATTATTTGTTTTACTTTTTTAGATCTCTTTAACCTTTTTAACATAAGATGTATCATTGTAATATTTTTTGATTTATAAAGAACTTTTCCTGGTAGTCTGCTTGAATTCATTCTTGCTTCGATGATTATCGAACAATTTTTTTTCATTTTTAAATTTATTTTGGAGGGAACCTCAATTTAAAATCATTATTATTTTGTTCCCAAATTTCATTATTTCTGTGCTTATTCACTATATCAAAGAACTCAATCTCATTCATATCTAAAAAATCTAAACTATCTTTAAAGTAAAGTTTTGGTAATTCATGATCATACTTTTTAACCAATTCTAAACCTTCCTTTCTTGTCATTTGGTTATTTTGGATCATTCTACATGCATCTCTTGTAGCTCTTCCAAATCCAAATTTTATATATTGCATATAGTAATAAATATTATCAATCTTATCGTCTAAGCTATCGAAATTGGTAAATGTTCCATCTGTTTTTCCATTTTTAACAGTCTTAAATTCTGGAAGCTTTTCAGATATAAATTTATAGTTTTCAAACATGCTCCACTTAAAAAAATAACTAAAATAATAAGCATTAATATTATTTTTTTCTAATATTTCTGGCTCAGGATAAATATACATTGCTAAATCTGATAAATTAATATCATTTGAAACCCAATTTTCTGGATGATCTCCAATTTGATGCTCGATCACTTCTTCAAATTTTCTTAATTTTTGACTTTTTTCGTCTAAAATTAAACCTCCGTACTCACTTTCTCCATGCTCTGCATAAAAAATAAAGGGAATTTTAAAGTTAATAGCTAATTGTACAGGTGTTGAATTAATCCCAGCATCCCAAGCAACTTTTGGGTTTCCTCTTTCAATAAAAAATCTTTTAGACAATTTTTTTGATATTTTATTATTAGGTTTTATAAAAATACTATCAAATCCAGCTTTGATCAAAAGTTCTCTATTATAATTACCTAATTCATTTAAAATTAATGGTGAAAAAGTTACTAATAACGGATTTAAATCATACTCAAACTTAAGCTTGTATGCAATTGTTGAAGAATCTTTTCCCCCAGACCATGGAACAATACAATCATATTTATTATTAAATTTCTTGTCTCTATTTTTTATTTTCAAAATTATATCTAAGAATTCTTTTTTTCTAAGCTTCCAATCTATTTTTTTTTACTTTCGGAATGTGTGCATGCATTACAAATTTCTTCTTCATTAAATTGAATTCTTGGCCTTGTATCTGGCATTAAACATTTATTGCAATACTTCATAACTTAAATTCTTACGTCTATTTTTTTAGAAATCAAAAAACTTTTTAATGATTGTAAACTTTGGTTAGTAAAATGATATATATTTTGAGTACAAGCTCCAGAAATATTTGTTAATTTAAACAAATCGTATATATGTTGCCAATTCCCAGCACCTCCTAACGCTAAAATTGGAACATTAAATTTACTTGAAAACATTTTAATTAAATTTATATCATATCCCAATAAAGACCCATCATTGTTTACTGAATTAATCAAAAGTTCTCCAGCTCCATTTTTTATGCAATAACTTGCCCAATCAATAGGATCTTTTGATGAATCTTCTTTTCCATTATTGATCATTAGCTTTATTTCATTATTAATTTGTTTACAATCAATTGAAGCTACCAAAACCTGAGAGCCATATTTCTCAGAAATTTTATTTATTAATTCTGGTTTTTGAACTAATCCAGTGTTTATAATAATTTTATCGGCACCATTTTCCATTACCTTTTCAACGTCTTCTAGATTTTTAATTCCTCCTCCAACTGTAATTGGAACTAGAAATTTTTTTGAGAAATTTTTTATATTTTCCAAAAAGTTTTGATTTAATTTATTTTTTTTTGTAATATCTAGTAAAATTAATTCATCTAAGTGCCACAAATCTACAAAATTTTTTGTATATCTGTAATCTGGATTAAATTTTTTTGTTCTAAATAAAACACCATCGTTTAAAGTTAAAGTAAGTAAAATTCTTTTTTTAAGCATCAAAATTTAAAATAAATTCTTTTAAAAGTTTAAATCCATTTAACTGACTTTTTTCTAAATGAAATTGAAGTCCAATTATATTTTCTTTAACAATTATTGATGGAAATTTTATCCCATAAAATGTTTGACCTAAAACTATATTTTTTTCTTTAGTATCTATATAATTGGAGTGAGCAAAATAGAAATCAGAATTGTCATCAATATCGTTAAATAAACTATTTTTTTTTAATTGACTAACTGAATTCCAGCCTATGTGAGGCAAAGAAATAGTTTTTTCATCAGTATATATTTTTTTTACAACACCATCAAATAATCCTAAACCTTGATGTTCACCATATTCATATCCAATTTTAAACAATAATTGCATACCAACACATATTCCTAAAAATGGTTTTTTCTTAACTGAAATATTGCTCAATAAATGCTTGTCAATTTCATTCTCTCTTAACTTATTCATAGCTTCACCAAACGAACCTTGGCCAGGAAATATAATTTTTTTTACTTCATCTAAGTCTTTTTTTGATTTACAAATTTTAACCTTTATATTCAGTCTTTGAATCACAGAATACAAAGACATTACATTGCCTATGCCAATATCTAAAATTCCAATCATTTTAATAAATTAATCTAAACACTAAATATTTTTTCATTATCGTAATGGCCTCTATATACTCCTCTGGAGTCAAAAATTAAATTTGAGTTTTTTAATATATGATTATAATTTATTTTATCATGATCTGTGACTATGAGAATCGCATCATGATTTCTTAAATTTTTTTGTGAAATTTTAATTGATTTTAGTTTAATCTTATCTTTGAATTTTCTACCACTTTTAATCTTTGGAATGTAAGGATCATAATAATTTACTTTATATTTTCGTTTTTGTAATTGATAAATTATTTCATAGCCCGGAGTTTCTCTGTCGTCATCAATATTTTTTTTATATGCAATTCCAACCAGTAATATTTTTAGATTTGATTTCTTTGATTTCTTTTTTTTGAGAACATTTGATATTTTATTTACAATTCGCATTGGCATTTTTGAATTTATATCACCACTTGTTTTAATAAATTGAGCTGTATATCCTTTTTTCCTAGATGCCCAATTTAAATAATATGGATCAATTGGAATACAATGGCCCCCTAGTCCAGGGCCAGGCAAAAATTTCATAAAACCAAAGTTTTTAGTTGATGCACTTTTAATTATTTCATAAATATTTAAATTAAGTTTTTCACAAATAATTTTAAATTCATTAATTAAACCAATATTCACACTTCTAAATAAATTTTCTAAAAGCTTTGTTGCTTCGGCGTTAGATAAACTTGAAGTTTCAACTACTCTATTAACAAATTTTTTGTAAATATTTATTCCAATAATTAAAGAGTCTTTATTATATCCACTCACAACTTTGGGAGTAGTTTTGTATGAAAAATTTTTCATACCAGGATTTTCTCTTTCAGGAGAGTATACAAAATATAACTCTTTTTTATTTAGTTTTTTTGTTAAATTATACTTTTTTATTATATCCTGACTTGCACCTGGATAAACAGTGCTCTCCAAAATAATTGTTTGATATTTTTTTTTAAAAAATTTAATTTTTTTAAAAAATGAATTTAAATAACTCATATCGGGTGACTTGTCAGAGTTCAACGGGGTTGGCAAACATACAAATATTACGTCCATTTCTTCTAATTTTTTAATATTATTAAAAAGTTTATCTTTTGTACCTTTAAAGTATTTCAGTTCTTTGCTTTTTATATTTGATATATAAGATTTTCCTTTAATCAAACTTCTAGTTTTATTTTTATCAATATCGTAGCCATGAATATTACACTTGGCTCTGATGAGTCTAAGAGCTAATGGCAAACCAACATATCCAAGACCAACAATGCAATATTTTAGATTGTTTGATTTGATTTTGTGTAATATTTTTCTATACATTTATATTATTTTTATAATATATATTTTAATTAAAAACTTATTTGCTTTTGATCAACAATAATTTATACCCTACGATTTGTGAAACTTAATTCACCAGAAATATCAGTTTATATTACAAACCATAATTATGGTAATTATTTGAATCTTTCAATAAAAAGTGTTCTCAATCAAACATTTAAAGATTTTGAATTAATCATTTTAGATGATGGATCTACGGATAACTCAATTAAAATTCTTAGTAAATTTAAAAATAATAAAAAAATTAGAATAATTTACCAAAAAAATGAGGGTATGATTAAATCTATTAATACAGCAATTAAAGCGTCAAAAGGACGATTTGTATTAAGACTTGATGCAGATGATTACCTAAATAAAAATGCACTATTGGTTTTATATAACGAAATAGTAAAAAATAAGGGTGTTGGTTTAGTTTACTCAGATTACTATTTAGTAGACAAAAAAAATAATATTTTAAAGTTAGAAAAAGTTTTAGATTATTTTGGTTCAAAAAAAAAAATAAATTTCCCAGCACATGGTGCATGCTCTTTAATTAGAAAAAACTTCTTAGAAGAAGTAAACTTTTATGATCAAAGATTTAAAAGACAGGATGGTGTAGATTTATGGTATAAATTTATAAATAGATATAAAATTAATAAAGTTAATCTTCCACTATTTTACTATCGGCAACACTCAACAAATTTATCAAAAAATAAAATTAGGATTTATGAAACAAAAAATAAAATTTTAAAGAAATTTTCTAAAAAAAATAAAAAGAAAGTTGCTTTGGTAATTCCAGTTTTAGGAAAATTATTTAATAATGAATGTATGTCACTTGAGAAATTCAACAATTCTAATTTGATACTAATATGTATTAATGAAATTTTAAAATTAAAAATATTAGATAAAATTATCATTTCTTCACCAGATGAAAATTTGATTAATTATTTAAAAAAAAAATATAAAAAAAAAATATTTTATCATCAAAGAAAAAAACAAGGTTCGTTCGAAAATACAAATTATAATTCTCAAATAAAAGATTCAATAAATAAAATTTATAAAAATAAAAGTCCAGATATTTTAGTAGTAGTGAATTTTGAGTATCCTTTTAGAAGATATTTCTATATAGAAACTTTGGTGAATACATTAAATCTTCATAGCTGTGAAAGAGTAATTTCGGTAAAAAAAAATGATAATTATAATTTTTATCAATTTAAAAATAATAAATTCAAACTAATTAATAATGATAATAGAAATAATCTTAAACTAGAAAAAAAGGAAATTTTTCAAGAAGATGGTGGTTTGGTTGCATATAATTATAAAAACTTTAAAAGTAACGTTTTAGAAAATTACGAATATGAAACAAACTATATATTAATGGATAAAAAATCTTCGTTTTATATTCAAAATAAAATTGATTTAGAAATAGCAGAAAAAATAATATTTAAAACCAGGTATTAAATTATGAAAGTTTTAATTACAGGATGTGCAGGATTTATAGGTTATCATTTATGTTCTAAAATGTTAAATGAAGGATATAATGTATTTGGTGTAGATAATTTAAATTCTTACTACGACGTAAAGCTTAAAAAAAGAAGACTTTCTTTATTAAAAAAAAATAAAAATTTTAAATTTAAAAAAATTGATATTTCAAATTTTGATAAATTGAAGCATATTTTTAAAAATAAGTTTGAAATTGTAATTAATTTAGCCGCACAGGCTGGTGTTAGGTATTCACTAAAACATCCAAATACCTATATTAACTCAAATATACTTGGATTTTATAATATATTGGAGTTAGTAAAAAAAAATAAAATTAAAAAAGTAATTTATGCTTCTTCTTCTTCGGTTTATGGAGCAAATAAAAAAATAATTTTTTCTGAAAAAGATCTAACTGAAAGTCAGATATCTCTTTACGCAGCTACGAAAAAAACAAATGAAATATTGGCAAACTTTTATTCAAGATCATTTGATATATCTGTTATAGGTTTAAGATTTTTTACAGTTTATGGTCCGTGGGGAAGACCAGATATGGCTATATTTTCATTTACTAAAGCAATAAAAAATAAAAAGCCTATATATTTAAATAATTTTGGTAATCACTCTAGAGATTTTACTTATATCGATGATTGTATCGAAAGTGTTTATAAATTAGTAAAACTAATCAGAAGAAAAAAAATCAATGAGATCGTTAATATCGCTGGAGGTCGAAAAGTTCATCTTTTAAAACTAGTGAAAGAAATTGAAAAAAACCTAAAAACAAAAGCAATTATAAAATACAGAAGTTTACAATTCGGTGATGTAAAAAGTACACAATCAAATAACTCAAAGCTTAAAAAACTAATAAAATTTTATCCAAAAATTAAAATTGAATTGGGACTAAAAAGATTTTTTAAATGGTATTTTAATTATCATTCTTAAATCTTTTTTATTAAGTAATCTCCAATATATAAATATTTAAGGCCACTACTCATAAATGACTTAAATGCATCTTGTGGAGAAAATACAATTGGCTCACCATGAATATTAAAAGAAGTATTGAGTAATGCTCCAACACCAGATATTTTTTTAAATTCTTTAATCAATTCATAATATTCTTTATTGATCTTTTTTTTGACTTTTTGAGGTCTTGCAGTTTTATCAAAGGGGTGTATTCCTCCACCAAGTAGTTTTTTTCCAAAGTTAGTAGTATCCAATGAACCTGTCATAAAATTAAAGTTATTTTTTTTATTAGATATGAAGTATTTTTCAAAATCTTCTTCCAAAACACTTGGTGCAAAAGGCATCCAAAAATCTCTGACTTTCACACTTTTATTTATGTAATGTATCGTATCTATTGATCTTGGATCAGCAATAATAGATCTATTACCAAGTGCCCTAGGACCAAATTCAAAATTATTTAGAGAAAATCTTGCTACCACTTCTCCAGAATTTAGTATTAATGCTACGTCTTTTGGTTTTACTTTTTTTAATATAATTTTATTTTTATTTTTTAGAAAATTAAGACTCTCTTTTTTAAAAGAACAGCCTTTATAAGGGTTAATTAATGTTGAAATCTTTTTTTTGTCTACACCAAATTTATTTAGCAGACAATAGACAACACCAATCATTAAGGATTCATCGCCAGGACCAGGAGGTACAAATAGTTTATTAATTTTTTTATTGGTAGAAATTTTTTTTGTCGCTTTTATATTTTGAGCAACACCACCAGAAAATATAAAATTTTTTATTTTATATTTATCGTATATTTGAAGAAACCATTTCTCTAAAATATTTTCTGTAAAATTTTGTATAAAATACGCTAATGTATCAAATCTTATATTTTTTGATAAATTTTTAAAATAAAAATAATTATCTTTTGGCTTCAATTTATAAAAAAATTTAGCATTTTTTACATCAAGAGTTTTGCTATAAAAATTTTCTAATTTACCAAAAAAAGCATTATTTTTTAAAGCATAACCGGCTAACCCCATAACTTTAAATTCATGTTCGGTTGGTTTCATATTTAAATTAAGTGTTGCATATCTATACATTCTTCCAATATTACAAATATTTGTTCTGTAAAGTTCTTTAATTTTATTTTTTTTTGCTAACCAAATACTTCCATTTGAACCATCACCTCCTCCGTCAGAGGTAACAATTATACTTTTTTTTTGGTAAAAATCAGAACTGTAATATCCATAATATGCATGACATTGATGATGATCAAAAAAAAATATTTTTTTTTTACTTAAATTAAAAAAATTTGAAATACCATTGAGTCTTGCATTTCTCATACCTACAACATCATCTTCATTTTTAACATATCTCAAATCATAAAATAATTTTTTCTTTGAAACTTTTTTTTTTGAAAATAATTTCAGATATTTAACTTTTTTCTTTTTATAAATTTTTTGATACCAATAAGAATCTTGTTCCTTTTTATAATCTTCAATAGAAAAACTAGTATTTCTTTTAACCACAAAATACTTTGGAGGTAAGTTCTTCGTTGATACAGCAATAAAATTTATATCCTTTTTTTTTAAGTTAAAATATTTAAGACAATAATTTATAGATTGAAGTGGAAATCCATATTCATTTTTATTTCTGGTTATTCTTTCTTCATTAAGAGCTAATAATAATTTACCATCTTCAAAAATTGAGACTCCGCAATTGTGACCATCATGGATGCCAAGAATTATCATAATTTTTTTTTAATATAATATTTTATAACTTTTTTTGTAGAAATTAATTTTCTGTATGAAAAATGTTTATAACAATTTTTAATTTTTACAAAGTCTTCTTTGGTGTCAAGAGCCAAGGAAAGATTAATAATTTTGCTGTTGTGCTTTGATTTTATATTTTTTATAGCAAAATTATCTGCATTTTCATAAAAATAATTACAAATATGTTCTTTGTGAGATTTTTTTTTAATTTTAGAATAATTTTTTTTTTAAAATATTTAAATTTAAAATTTCACAAGATAAACCTTTGGGAAAGGATTTAATGAAGCTATTTGTTACAATATCAAAATTTCCTTTTTTGAAAATTTTAAACATTTTTTTTGCTAAATTATAGTCAAAAAAAATTCTATCAGCACAAACTCTTACGAATGAAGTAAATTTAAATTTATCACAGCATTTTATAGCTCGTATAAGAACATTTAAATTATTACCTCTATAAAAATTAATTTTATTTTTTTTGCAATAATCTTCTATCTTGTTATCAGCCTTTAATCTTGTAGTTGCTACCACAATTTTTAATCCAGGAAATATTTTTTTTGCTCTTGATATTACATAGCTAATATTAGAAATGTTATTTATTTTTTGTAAAACTTTACCCGGAAATCTTTTAGATCCCATCCTGGCAAATACAATTATTCCACTTTTATCTTTCATATTTTAAATTTTCTAAAAAAATTTGAACATTAAGAATTGAAAATAAAATTTTACTCTGTGTATTTGTTAATAGTTTTTGTTTTAATAATTTAAAAAGATTATCTTTATTTATAAGCATATCTATACTTGAATTATCCATCATATAATCTTTTAATTTACCATTTCTGAATTCTTCTACTGAAGTAAAGCTAAGATTAAAGCCTATTTTTTTTCGATTTGTTCTTATTTTCTCTGGCAGAAATCCCTTAACCGATTCTCTCAACAAGTTTTTTGCTATTCCATTTTTAATAAAATGATTATTGTCCACTGAATACAAATACCTTATTAACTTTTTATCCAAAAATGGTGACCTATTTTCAATAGAATTTTGCATAGAATTCAAATCATCTTCATGGAGTATTACTGGAACTGACTCATAAAATAATTCATTCATCATTCTGTTTTTAAGATAAGAGTTAGAAAAATTTTTTTGTTTAAAAAAATTCTGTTTTAATTCAAAATTAAAATATTTTTTTCCTTCTTTAATATTTTGATAAATATGTTTATTAAATAATGGATTTTTTATAAAATTATTTAAATTTTTTAAATAGCTGTTTCTTACTATGGGCCTTATTTTATAATACCAACTTTTCTTTTCTTTATTATACAATTTTAAATCTTTATTTTTTAAATCCACAAGGTTGTATAAATAGTGATCATAATAACCTGAGAATATTTCATCTGCCGCAGTTCCAGATATTGCAACTTTAAAATTATCTTTTTTAATAGCTTTAGAAATTTTTGAATGTGCGTAGTAGGATATAGTAGAAATTGGGGAATCATGATAATCAATAAGCTTGGTCAAGTCAGATAAAAAATTTTTTTCTTTATCAATAAAAATTTTTTTAACATTTAAATTTAATTTTTTTTTTAAATAATCTATATTTTTCTCTTCATTATATCTTTTATCCTTGTCAATAATTGAATAACACTTCGGATCTAAATTAAATTTTTTTTTGGCTAGCGAGACAAGAGATCCGGAGTCTATACCTCCACTTAAACAAAAAGCTATGGGTACATCAGATCTCAATCTCAATTTGAGACTTTGCTCCAATAACTCAATTACTTTATTAACCTTATCTTTTCCGTTGGTTTTTTTTACCGTAAATTCTTTTTTTATATTAAAATATTTTTCTTTTTTATAACTATTAGAATTTAAATTTATTATTAAATTAGTCCCAGATTCAAATTTCTTAATTTTATTAAAAAATGTCTCTGATGATTTATTTAAAATTTTATAACCATAACCTAAATAATTTTGAATATATTTTGAATTAATTTTTTTTAAAGACTCGTCTTTTTTTAAAGCAAAAATAAACTTTATTTCACTCCCAAATAAAAAATTAGAATCGTCTAAATAATAATATAAAGGTTTTTCTCCAAACGGATCTCTAGATAAAAATAACTGATCTTTTTGACTATCAAAAATTGAAAATGCCCACATGCCTTCAAAATGATTAACACAGTCTTTACCCCAGTAGTCAAAAGATTTTATTAAAACTTCGGTATCTGAATTGGTTTGAAAAGTATATTTTTTGGATTTTAAGTAATTTCTTAACTCTATATAATTATAAATTTCACCATTATATACCAATGTTAAGTTTTTATATTTAAAAGGCATATTTGAAGATTTTTTTAAATCAATAATACTAAGCCTGGATGAAAAAAAATTTATTAAATATTTATTTTTTGTTGATTTAAAATAACCTTGGTGATCAGGTCCTCTATTCTTCATTTTTGAAAGTATCTCTTTAATGTTTAAATGATTATTTTTTAGACTTTTAAAGTAATAACAGCCTGCTATGCCACACATTTTATAATTTTTTAATTAAGATAATTTTTTATTTGTTTATAACAACATTTGAATTAAATGTTATAAAAATGATTTATTAAATCAAAATATATGTGTAATTTAATCATTCAAAATAATATATTCCAAAAACTAATTAAGATTTTATGTATTTTAAATCAAAAATAAACCCATGCTTATTTATTGCTGAAGTTGGGTCCGCACATGAGGGAAGTTATAAGAACGCTTTAAAATTAATTTCTTCAGCGGTACAAACTAATGCCGATGTAATAAAGTTACAAATTTATACTGCTGAAAATATGGTGTCTAAAAAATATGATCCAAAAAGATTTCAACATTTTAAGAAACTTGAATTAAATAACTATCAATATGCAACTTTACTTAAAAAAATTCGTAAAGGAAATAAAATTACTTGTGCATCAGTCTGGGATCATAAGCTGATTAAATACTTTAATAAATTTATAGATATATTTAAAATAGGATCTGGTGATATACATAATTTCCAAATAATAAAAAAAATTATAAAAACAAAAAAACCTGTAATTATCTCAACTGGACTTTGTAATTTAAAAGATATTAAATTACTTTATAATTTTATAAAAAAAACTGACTATAATTATATAAAAGAAAGTAAAGTTGCTTTATTGCATTGTAATACCTCTTATCCAACTCCTTCTGAAGATGCAAATTTAGGTAACATAAAGACCTTGAAAAAATTTAAATTACCAACTGGATATTCTGATCACTGCATAGGGAGTGAGGTATTATTTTGCTCTTTTTTAAAAGGAGCTCAAATAATTGAAAAACACTTTTCTAATAATACAAAATTAAAAACTTTTAGAGATCATCAAATATCATTAGATAAAAAAGGTGTAAATCAATTTTTAGAAAAAATAAATGATGCAAATAAATATTTAAATAAAAAGGAAAAAAATTTGACTCAAAGTGAAATAAAACAAAAAAACCTTTTATCTTTTAGAAGATCCATATATGCAAAGAAAAAAATTAAAAAGGGCCAAAAATTTACAGAACAAAATATAATTTGTTTAAGGCCTTATATAAAATCAAGTTCTTCAATTAATTTTTTTAAATTAATAAAAAATAAAAATGCTAAAAAAAATTATAACCAGGGTGATATAATTAGTTCTATATAAATAATAATGAGAATTTTCTATGATCATTTAATATTTAATCTTCAGAATTTTGGTGGAATTTCAAGATATGTTATAAATCTTGCTTCAAATTTAAATAATATAAATGATGCAAAAATTAAAATTTTTGCACCAATACATTTAAATTATCATTTAAAAAAATTTGATAACAAGAGACGTTTATTTTTTCCTTCAAATTTGAATTTTATTAAAAAAACAATGATGAATATTAATGATAAACTCTTTTCTAGCTCTTTAAATAAATACAAACCAGATATTTTTCATACTACTTACTATAGTAAAAAGCAAAGATATTTAAATATTCCTAAAATTTTAACTGTTCATGACCTTACACACGAGAAAATATCAAAAGATAAAAAGTTTTTACCAAAAAAAGAATCGATTGAATCATCAGATCATATTATTTGTGTTTCCAATTCTACAAAAAACGATTTACAAGAGTTCTATAATGTTAGTGATAACAAAATTTCTGTAATTTATGAAAGTTCAGGAATTTCAACAAATTTGATTAATAAATCTAATATCACAAAAAGTTTAAAACCTTTTTTATTATATGTTGGAAGTAGACATGGATATAAAAACTTTAATAATTTAGTAATTGCTTTTTCAAATTCAGAATTTCTAAAAAATAATTATAATATTATTTTTTTTGGAGGTGGAAAAATAAATCAAGATGAAAAAAAAAAAATTTCTGATCTTAAAATTGAAAAAAATTTGATTTTTACCGAAGGATCCGATAAAAATTTAGCCAATCTTTACTCAAGATGTGAGGCTTTTGTATATCCTTCTATTTATGAAGGTTTTGGAATCACATTATTAGAAGCACTATCGTTTAATACTAAAATAATTTGTAGTGACATTCCTCCATTTAAAGAAGTTTGTGGTAATGCAGCAATTTACTTTAATCCAAAAAGTTTTGAAGATATTAAATCCAAACTTGAGAATTGTTTAAAAAACAAAATAAATTATTCTTTCGATTATAAAGAAAAAATACTCAAAACTTTTTCTTGGAAAAAATGTGCTGAAGAAACTTTCGAAGTTTATAAAAAAAATTTATAATTATTCAAAATGAAAAAAAAAATAAATTTAAATATAAAAATTATTAATAAATTTCATTTGGAATTTAAGGCAAAATTTGGAGATATAAATATATTTATAATACTTATCAATGAAATTTTTAAATATATTTTATGTTACAATTACAAAAAAGATTTTAGTGAAAATTTTTTTCCATTTATAAATAATTACTATCTAAATAATAATATTTTATTAAATAATAAATATAAAGAAAGTAAATTTACAATTTTTAAAAATTTAATAAATAAAATTAATTTTGATAAAAATGATAAAAAGTTTGCAATACAAAATAATTTATTAAAAAAATATTTAGATAAAAAAAAAATTGAAAATTTAAAAGAAATATATTTTGAAAAAGTATATTTTAAAAATTTAAATCTGCAAAAAAATCTTTTAAGAAAATTTTTAATAAAAGTAAGACTCATAAATAAAATAAAAAATATTTATTTTGATGAAAACTTTATTAATTTTTATTCAAATCTATTTAGTGAAAATAAAAATGATGCAAAAATTTTTGGGAATAAATTGATAATAGGATCAAATCAAATTCTCAAAAATAGAATAATGGCATCAAAATATTTAATTAAAAATAAAAAAGTAATAAGTTTAAACCATTCAAATTTTTCTTATTCGATATTTGAAAAAAATATTTCTGTTGATTCTGAATATTCTCTTTGTTCTGAATATTTTGATAGTGTAAAAATTTCAAATACAAATTTGTTTTTTATGAAAGGTTTAAAAGCACCAAAACTAAGAGTTCCAAGATCAAAAGTAATTAAAAATTTTAATTATAAAAATAGTTCTAAAAATATTTTGTATTTACCAAAAAAATTTATTGGTCATGAAAGATATTTTGGTGGAATTTATAATCAGGTAGATGATAAAAAATATTTTTTATTTCAAAAAAAAATTTTAAAATTTAACAAGAAAGTATTAATTAAAATTCACCCAAAAAATAAAATTAATTATGAGCATAATATTAATGAAGATAGAATTATTAAAGATAAACTAAATAAAATGATAATAGATAATTGTAATTTAATTATAGTTGATTCAATTACTCAGCCTTTTTTTGATTTAGCTAAATCAAATAAAAAGATTCTTTTTATCGATAGCCTAGGGCAAAAACTAAAGCCAGAAGTATATAATCTAGTTAAAAAAAGAGCTTATATAATAAAAATTGATTTAAATAGACTTTCAAAAAAAAAATTTAACTCATACATAAATAATTCTTTAAATTTTAAAATAAAAAATAAAAAAATTTCAAACTATTCAATATTTAATTAATTGTAATTAAATTTAGTTTTTTATTCTTGACTTCAAAAATTTTATTAAAATTTTTCATTATGTCTTTTGTATGTGAAACTAAAATAATTGTTTTTTTACCAATTAAATTATTGATTGTTTTTTCTACTTCTAATTGACTGTCTTTATCTAATGCAGATGTTGGTTCATCGAAGATTAATATCTCTCGATCGAAATAAAGAGCTCTAGCTAATGAAATTTTTTGTTTTTGACCGCCAGATAAATTGTTTCCATTTTCTCCTATATTTTCATTAAGACCATTTTTTTTAGATTGAATTAAACTTTCTAAGTTTGCATCAATTATTGTTTTTTTTAATTTATTTTTATTTATTTGATCATCTTTTATTCCAAGACAAATATTATTTTTAATAGTTGTGTTAGCTAAAAATGTTTCTTGAGGTATAAAACCTATTTTAGATTGCCAAGATAATAATTTGCTATCTGAAAGTTTCATATCATCAACTATAATTTCTCCATTATTTAAATTTATTAAACCCATTATAATATTGATTAAAGTTGTTTTTCCTGACCCGCTCTCTCCAACAAAACCAATTGAATCATTTTTGGAAATTTCTAAATTTAGGTCCTCAAATATTAAACTTTGACTGTTATGGTATAGAAAATTAATATCTTTTAGTGATAATTTTTTTTGAAAATTTATAACTTCAAAATTTTTATCAGATTTATTTATTTTTTTTTTAAATAAATCGTTATGAATTAAATTAACCGAAGGTAACCCAGATAATACACCTGCATAAGAAACATTTATATTTTTAATAACTGGCATTAATCTTACTACGGAAACTAGAATTAATGATATCGATGTAATTATTTCATTATAAGATGATTCATCACTTTTATAAAAATTTAAAATAAAAATAAATATAACAACCATTATCAATTCAATATAAAATTTTGGAAAGGATTTTATAAAATTTTGTTTTACCCCAATTTTTGCCATGCTCCTATTAAGAAGAATAAATTCTTTTAAAAAAAAATTTTTTAATTGGAAAATTTTAATAACTTTGAAACCATTTAATATCTGTATAATTGAATTTAATCTTTTACCATCATTTAGCTGTCTATTTTTTGCTAAATTAATTTGGAATCTTGAAGTAATTGCTATGAACAATAACGATGCAATCAAAGTTAAAAAAATTATTAACATAGTAATTTTTGCTGAGTTAATTAACAAAAATACTATTATTCCAATAAAAATTAGAATCTCTTTTAAGACTATGATTAAATTTATTGAAAATTGATTAATAAATACAGCGGGTTCAGAGTTTACGTTTCTTGTTAGTTCTCCTGAAGATTTTATATTGTAATTTAATAAATCTAAATTCAAATACTTAGAAATTAGTCTTTCAGAAATCTCAGTAAATATTTTAAAAATTATCTTACTTTGAATTATATTTATAAAAATGAGAACTATAAATTTTATTATAAAAAAAAAAAAATTATAAACATTAATATTGTTATAAATTCAAATTTAGACGAGAACAAAGATGAGTTATTAATTACATCCTTAATTTGTAATATTATTAAATTTTCTTCATTTAAGAATGCTTCTGATATTGGAATTATTAATGCTACAGATAAGACCTCAAGTAACATAGTAATGAATAGAAAACAAAAAATTATGATTAGATAAAATTTTTGTCTATTTAATAAAATTTGATATGCCTTACCAATTCCACTAAAGAGGTTCATTTTTTGTTTAATATGTAATTAATTATTGTATGTTTTTTTTAAGTTATTTATAAATGATAAATTTTAAAATTAAATGAAATTAATTAAAAAGTTAATAAAATCAATAATAAACAATATTAAATTAAAATTTTTTAATGATGTTAATAGAAAACATGATGATATTAAATTTCAATCTGCATTTTCTTTCTTTGAGATTAGAAAAAAAGAATATGATACTGTTAAATCTCTAGAAGAAGTAAATTTTAAAGTTTTTTCTCAAAATGGTGAGGATGGAATAGTTGATTATTTATTAAACAGACTAAACATAATAAAACCTAAATTTATAGAAATTGGTGTAGGAGACTTTTCAGAATGTAATACAAGATATATATATAAAAAAAATTATCCCAAAGGACTAATAATTGATATTGAAAAAAATTTTCAATCAAAAGTTTCAAAGATAGAAGACATTTGGAAAGGTGGATTAATCGTAATTGAAGATGAAATTAATACAGAAAATATTAATTCTATAATTGAACAAAATGGTTTTTCGAACAATGTAGATTTATTTAGCCTTGATATAGATGGTGTAGATTATTGGATAATAGAATCTCTTCCAAAAAATTTTTCAAAAATAGCTGTAGCTGAGTATAACCCTTATTTTGGATCTGAACACCAGATAACTGTTCCAAATATTTCTAAATTCAATAGAACAAAATATCATTATTCAAACTTGTGTTTTGGATGCTCTCTTTCTGCATTAATAAAAGTAATGGAAAGCAAAAACATGAAGTTTGTTGGTTCAAACAATTTTAAAAATAATGCATTTTTTATTAACAATGATTTTATAAATAAATTAAATATAATTTTTCCAGATACAAAAAAATTAGGTAATTTTACTGATGCAAATTTTTTAGAAAGTAGAGATAAAAATTATAAAAAAAATTATATTCAAACAGAAAATATATTAAAAGAAATCCAGTCTTGTAAAGTTATTAATTTAAAAAATAATTCATCTGTGTTGTTAAAAGATTTATTTAATTAACTATTTAACAAATGTAAAAAAATGATAGGTATGAACAAAATAATTTTTAACTCTATCACTTAACAAAAAACCTCTGTAGAATAAAAGATATTTATATAAAAAATTAAGAATAAAGTTATTATTAATTTTTTTATAAGTTTTTATGAATTCGATTGGTTTTTTAAGCCTAATTGCATCAGGTGTTTGGTAGCTTAACCTTAACATTAATCTATCTTTTTTTTCACAAGCTCCTCCCCTATGATAGCACTGAAAAGAGTCGCATAAAGCAGCTTTTCCGATATTTCCAGTTAATTTATAAATTTGTTCATCTTTATAAATTTTCGAAAATTCGTCTAAGTTGACTCTTCCATTTTTCCATTGGATTATATCTGAAATTCTGTTTTTAAATTTAAAGAAAATACCGTATTCAGGGTGACTTTCTGCAATATATAAGGGTCCAGAAGTATCATCTATGTTACTAAGTGGTATAAAGAAATCTAAACTTCTATATCCAAATCCATCTTGATGCCATAACTTGCTACCCTCTAATTCTGCTTCTTTGACAGGTATATTATAATAAACCTGCACTATAGAAAGTATTGGAAAAACACCGAGATATTTAGATACAGTATTTATAATTTTGTCTGAAGTCGCAACATCAAGTATTTTATTTAAAGATTTATTACTTAATTTATCTGTAACAATTTGCGTAAAATTTTTATATTCTGATTTCTGATTTTCTTGAATTATTTTACTTTCGATATTTTTTAAATAATTTTTATCTAAATCATTATTTGCTAATAGCGCTATTTCTTTAAAGCTTTCATCAAATTCAACAATTTTAAGACATTTTTTTTTATCAAATTGATATCTTTCTTTAGAAACTCTAAATAATATCCATATAAGATATAAAATCTTACCTAAAATATTAATAATATATTCCCATAGAAGATTAAAAAAATTACGTAGTAAATACTTTACGAAAATACTATAAATTCTACTTTCTTTAAATTTTCTTAGTAATTTCTTCATAAGGTTTATCAAGTCTAAATTTATTACTTTTAATAAATTTATCTATTTTTAAATTTATAATTTTATGTTTATTTTGATTAAAATTATCCATAAAATTTTTAAATCCAATATTTGTCATCAAATTTTCATCTACTGAGAAAAATTTATCAATTTTATCATTCTCTTTCTCTGTAAAAAAAATATTATAATCCTGCATCATAAATTTACTTACAAAATATTCTGATATTTTTTTTTTATTAGGATCTATTTGCATTCTGTGAGGATTTGATATGTAATAATCATATTGTTTAAGATTTTTAACCTGAAAATTAAATTTATAGTTTGTAGTTGGGTTATTTTTAGATGCATATATTACTGGAATATTATGATAAGCTAATTCATAGCCTGCATTGCCATATACGGTTGTAGCATAATCTATTCCTTCTTTGATTAACTGAGTATTCAAAATATTTTTTGGTAATATATTTAATCTAGGATATTTCTTTGAAAATTCGCTAAATATTTCATCATTACCTGGTTGACCCCCAGGATGTTTTTTTATGTACCAATCAATATTTTTTATTTCATTACTTTTTTGACCAATAAAGTTTATCCACTCATAAAAATCATCAAAAAAATTTCTTCCAAATACGTGTGGATTATCATAAAAACAATGTGCAAATACTATTAACCTTTTGTTATTAGTTTTATTAAAAATTTTATTATTTTTGCTTTTGCCATAAGTTGAATATTTCTTGGACCATATCATGAAAGTATGTTTTCTAGTATTTTTACCTTTAAATCTCTCTCTTAAAATTTTTTTTCCAATATTGATCAATTTTTTTCTTTTTGAAAAATTAATATTTTTAAGTTCTTTGTAAGAATGATCCCAATCTTTGAATGAATAATAATTATTTTTATTATGGGAAAAAATATATTCTGTGGTTGCTTCGTATGTTTTAATTTTGTTTGAAAGACATAATCTAAGAAGAATTCCATGTTGGTAGCATGAATGACCAATCAATAATGCACATAATTTTTTTTTGTTTTTTTTAATGTAATTATCCCAAAAAACTAAAAGCTTAATAAAATAATTTAGGTCTTCAAATATTTCGTTTGAATTTAAATCTGCACTAGGAGTATTATATTTTCTTAAATGATAATCATAGAGAAGCTCACCAAATTTTATATTTTTGAATTTTAGATTTAATAGATCTTTTTTATTTTTTATTTTATTTTTATACTTTTTAAGTAATTTAGAGGAATATTCTTTTTGAATTTTATCTAAACTTGGAAATATATATTTATCAACACCAATTGACTCATTTATTTTAAAAATTTTAAAATTTAATATTTTAAAAAATATATTTTTTATTTTTAAGTAAAAAGTCTCTATTAAATTAGGACTAAAGCTTACAATATCTGCATTATAATTTTTTGATAACCGATCTAAAAGGAAGCTAGAAGCAATTATGTCACTTTCTCTCCAGTTAAGTTCGAATAAAATAATTTTTTTATTATTATTTTTTTTTTTAAAAATATTTTTATTAAATTTGGTATAATCTTTATCTATTTTACTAAGATTAAAATTTTTGAAAATACTGTTAAGTATATTTATTTTCATTTATGCTAAGTTATATATATTAAAAAACTTACAATTATGTTATTTTTAATTATATTTAAATACTAAATTAGATTTTTATGCATTTTATAGTCGTTATACCAGCAAGATATAATTCTACAAGATTACCCGGTAAACCATTGATTAAAATTAAAGGTGTATCAATGATAAAAAGGACATATTTACAATGTTTAAAGGTAGTGAGTAGAGAAAAAATATTTATTGCAACAGACAACATGAAAATATTTAATTTTTGTAAAAAAGAAAATATGAAAGTTTTAATGACCTCAAAAAGATGTCTAACGGGTACTGATAGAATTGCTGAAGTAGCAAAAAAGATTAAGGCAAAATTTTACATTAATGTTCAAGGTGATGAACCAATTTGTAATCCAATAGATTTAAAAAAATTAATTACAACTGCCAAAAAATATCCAAACGAAATAATTAATGGTTATACTGAAATAAAAGATAAGAAATTATTTTATTCTCCACATATACCAAAAGTAGTTTTCAGAAAAGATGGAAGGTTACTTTATCAATCAAGAGCCCCAATACCTCTTACTAAAAGTAAAAAATTTATTAAAGCTTGGAGGCAGGTATGTATTTATTCACTACCGTATAAACATTTATTAAAATTTAGTTCTAAACATAAAAAAACCCCACTTGAAAGTATTGAGGACTGTGAATTAATGAGATTCATTGAATTGGGATATGAAGTTAAACTTATAAAGATGAGCAATAAATCTATCTCAATCGATACTAAAAAAGATTTAAAAAAAGTATTAAAATATATTTAAAAAAATAAATTTATTTATTACAAATTTTATTTATCAAATTTATTATTTTAATTTGATCTTTTTTTTTTAATTCATAATGATTTGGTAAACATAATATTCTATCTGACAGACTTTCAGAAATAGGGAACTTCTTTTTATTAACCACATATTTTAATTTGTTGATTGATGGGTAAAAATATCTTCTTGGAAAAATGTTTTTTTTATTTAATAAACTTATAACTCTTTCTAACTCTCTTTTAGATTTTAGAACAATTGGTGAGTAATTATAATTTTTTGAATAATTTTCATTTTCGATTTGAAAAGAAATTCTTTTTGACAGTTTATTTTTATATAGTTCGTTGATTTTTTTCTTTCTTAAAATAATCTTGTTCATGTTTTTGAGTACTTCTAGGCCTATTATTGCTTGAAATTCATTCATTTTAGCATTTATGCCAATACTTAAATTTTTATAATTAAGAATACCATGATTTATAAAAAGTCTTATTTTTGCAGCTAGCTTAGATTTATTTGTAACAATAGCCCCACCCTCAACGGTATGAAATACTTTAGTGGCGTGAAAACTTAAAGTTGAAATATCTCCTTCACTTAACAAACTTTTTTTTGTTTTTAGATTTTTAATCCCAAATGCATGGCTGGCATCAAATATTAATTTAATATTTTTTTTCTTTATATATGAAAACATTTTTTTATACTCACACGGGGTACCAAAACAATGTACGGCCAATATTCCTTCTGGATTTTTTATTTTTTTTAAATTATTAAAATCTAAATTAAAATTTTTTTTGTCTATATCTAAGAAAATTGGATTTAATTTTTCCCAAATTATTGCGTTTGTAGTGGCCACAAAACTAAATGGAGTAGTTACAATATTTTTCTTAATTCCCAGCGCCCTTAATGCAATTTGAATAGCTGAAGTACCATTGTTTGTTAATATTATATGTTTTACCCCTAAGTATTTTTTTAATTTATTTTCTAATCTTCGAACAAAAATTCCATTATTGGTAATTTGTTTAGATCTATATAGATTATTAAACTCTCTATATAACTTTTTTTTATTTGGTAAAAAAGGAACTGTTACTTTAATTGGTTTATTATACAAAATTTTTTATTTTTTTTATTAGTTTAGAAATTAAACTATATGAAAACTTATTTTTTACAATATTTTCATAATTATAGTCAATTTTGATTTTTTTTGAGTCAATTTTAAAGTCAAGTTTATTATTCTCTTCAAATGTATCATTTATCAATTGTTTACTTGAAATTTTTGCTCTTTCTCCAGAACCATCTATTCCTGAATTAAATACTAAAGATTTTTTTGGTGTAATAGTAAAATTTTCCAATAAAATTGAGTTAATGAATATACATAGATCCATATTAATTTTTTTTGATTTATAAAGAAATTTTGAAACACTATATAAAATTGAATCATCGAAATTTTTTATTGTGGATAAGAATTTTTTATTTTTCAAACATTTAATTCTCAAAACCTTTTCATCAAAAATCATTTTTTTATAAGTTTTTTTTGTTATTCCTAATCCCCAAAGATTACTTCTTCTACTTATAAATAAATTATCAAAATCAATTATATCTTTTTTGCTAAGTAGGCTATGAGCTGTAATTAAACCAGTTTTTTTAATATTTTCAATATTATAAAAAACTTTATCGAAATAATCTAAAGTATAATTATTAGGAATAATGTCTTCTTCAAAAATAACAATCTTGTCATGTTTTTTAAATAATTTTGCAAGAAGTTCTTTAAATATTTTATTTGTACCTAAATTTTTTTTTTTAAAAATTAATTTTTTTTTCTTAATATTAAGCGATTTAAGATAAATTCTAACATTTTTAACTAAATTGATTTCATTTTTATTTCTACCCTGGTCGGAGAAAATATAATAAATATATTTATTGTAATTTTTATTATTGGTGATCTTTTTGAAAAAAAGCTTTACTTTGTCGATTCTACTAAATGATAGATAGACAATTACGTATTTTTTTTTCACAATAATTATCTTAATCTATTTAAAATTTTTTTCAGTGCATAAATCAAGCCAATTGAGCTATTAGTACTGGTCAGCTACATGCGTTGCCGCACTTCCACA
>MDSW01032298.1_pt1 | contig 29671 bp, 25 predicted proteins | sample 811171 | NCBI WGS metagenome assembly MDSW01 (sample SAMN05326641, study PRJNA326480) | marine metagenome | isolation source: seawater | place: Atlantic Ocean: North West | collected 2012 | reverse complement strand
TTTAACATTTCTTGTTCCAGATGAAAATATATTAGATTCTGGATTATATACAAGAGATTATCTTATGTCAATGATAACATTTACATTAGGTGGAAGAATGGCAGAAGAATTAATATTTGGCAAAGAAGATATAACATCAGGTGCATCAAATGATTTAGAGAGAGTTACATCATTGGCAAAAAGAATGGTTACAGAATTTGGAATGTCTAGTAAATTAGGGAATGTAGTATATAATGATAACATATCAAAAAATACAAATAATATGATATATAATGAGATTGAAGAAATAATAAATAAATGTAATAAACAAGCAAATAAAATATTACAAGAAAATATGAATTTATTAAAAAATGTGGCAAAAAAATTAATAGATGAAGAAACAATAAATTCAAAAGAATTAACCGAATTAATAGAACATTATAATCTATATAAAAATAAAAATATATAAAATAATAATAACACAATGTTAATCGATGATTATATTTTTTATACAAATGAATATAAAAAAAAGTATGGAGAAAAAACATTAGTATTAATGCAAGTAGGAAACTTTTATGAAATATATTCTATTAAAGATGATACAGATGCGGACATTTATAAGATTGCTGATATTTGTAATATAACTATATCACGAAAAAATAAAAAAATAAATGAGGTAAATAAAAGCAATGCTTTAATGGCGGGATTTCCTTTATATGTAATAGCAAAATTTCAAAATATTTTATTACAGCACAATTATACATTAGTTATGATTCAACAAGTAACAGAATCATCAAATGTTGAAAAAGTTGAAAGAAAAGTAACAGAAATTTTAAGTCCAGGTATGAATACAAATTTAAATACGAAAAAAAGTAATTATATGATGATAATATATTATGAAAAAATCAATAATTTATATATAGTTGGGACATCATTAATAGATGTATCAACGGGTAAGTGTTTTATATCAGAAATAGCATCAAATAAAGACGATAAAGATTTTGCAAATAATGAAATTGTTAGAATAATTATATCTTATAATCCTTGTGAAATAGTATTTATATCAAATGAATCCATCGATGATAATGATATAAAAAAAATAAAAGAAATTATACATTTAAATAATAATATATTAGTTCATTATTTATGGAATTCTTATGAATATATTGATGTAATGGAAAATAAAAAATATCAGGAAGAAATATTAAAAAATGTTTATACGGATTTAAAAAGTCAATTAAATATTTTTGATGTGTTAAATTTACAATATTATCATATAGGAAAAATTGCATTTTGTAGTTTATTGCAATTTGCATATAATCACAATGCAGATATTATATCAAATATAAAACGTCCAGAAATACTAGAAAATCACAGATATTTAAATCTAGAATATGACAGTGTATTACAGTTAAATATAATAAGTTTACATAATCATGAAAAACCATTAATTGATATATTAAATAGATGTAATACAGCGTTTGGAAGTAGATTATTTAAAGAAAGATTATTACAACCAATTTACGATAGTAGTGAATTAAATAATAGATATGATGAGATAGATAAATTATTAAATAATAATTTATTTAAACCAATATCAAAACATTTAATAAAAATATTAGATTTAGAAAGAATAAAAAGAAAAATAATAATAAATAAATTACATCCACACGAATGGAATGGTTTTGATAATTCATTAAATAATGCAATGGAAGTGTTTAAGTTATTAAATTTAACAAAAAAAACAGAAATAGTAGAAGAAATAATAGAATCATATGAAATACTAAATTTAGAAAACGCAAGTAAATATAATTTAAATGAAATAAAGGGGAATATATTTAATAGAGGAATATATACAGATATTGATGAATTGGAAGATAAGTATATAGAAACATATGATAAAATACAAAAATTAGCAGATGAAATAATAAATATAGATAATAATGGTGATAATAGTTTTTGTAAAATAGAATATTCAGAAAGAGATGGTTATCATTTTAATATAACAAAAAAAAGATATGAATATTCAAAAGCAGTAAATGGCAATTTATTATCAACATATAAGTTTATAACACCGCAACAAAAAGGTTATTATAAATTAACATCAGATAAATTATCTAAATATACAAATATTATAAACAAAACTATATCAGAAATAACAGAATTAAATACAAAATATTACAAAGAATTTATAAATAAATTTATAGAAAAAAATAATAATAATTTAGATAAAATTATAGATAAATTAGGCAATATAGATATTAATACTTGCAATGCAAAAAATGCATATGAATATAAATATTATAGACCAACAATTGTTGATAATAATAATGCTGGTTATTTTAAAGGCAAAGACATTCGTCATCCAATAATTGAAAGAATAAATAGTAGTATAAAATATGTTGGGAATGATATTGAATTATCAAAAGATGGAATATTATTATATGGTATAAATGCGTCAGGAAAAAGTTGTTTAATGAAAACAATAGGTTTAAATATAATAATGGCACAAGCTGGTATGTTTGTGCCAGCGATGGATTTATGTTACCAACCCTATAAACATATTTTTACTAGAATATCAAATGTTGATAATATCTATAAGGGTATGAGTAGTTTTACAGTAGAAATGTGTGAATTACGAAATATATTACATAGATGTGATAATTATAGTTTAGTATTAGGGGATGAAATATGTAGTGGTACAGAATCAATATCAGGATTATCGATTGTTGCATCAGCAATAGATACATTAGTAAAAAAAGAATGCAGTTTTATATTTGCAACACATTTACACGAATTAGTAGATATAAGTGTTATAAAAAACAATATAGAAAAATCAAAATTAAAGATAAATCATTTACATATAAAAATTGAAAATAATGTGATATATTATGAAAGAAAAATTAAGGAAGGGAAGGGTTCTAATATATATGGTTTAGAAGTATGCAAGGCATTAGATATGCCACTTAATTTTGTTAAAAATGCAGAAAAAATAAGAAAAGAAGTTCAACAATTAGATACGTTTGTTATAAATTTAAATAAATCAAATTATAATAAAGAAGTAATATTAAAAGAATGTAAAATATGTAAAAATAAAGTACAGGATACACATCATATAAATTTTCAATGCGATAGTGATGAAAATGGTTATTTTAATACATTTCATAAAAATATAAAACATAATTTAGTAGGTTTATGTAAATTATGTCATAACAAAGTACATAACAATGAAATAATAATAAATGGTTATATAGAAACAAGTGAAGGTATAAAATTAGATTATAAAACAGTTAATAATGTAATAAAAAAAAAATATAATACAGATACAGATATAGATAATAATGATATTAAAAATATAAGAAAATATATTCTAGTAAGTAAGGAAAATAAATTTTATTATAGAGAAACAAAAACATCAAAGTTCAAGTTACTTGAAAATAATGAAAAAAAAATAATAAATAAAATTAATAAATTATTAAACACAAATTATGAAAATGTGCCACAAGATATATTAACAAAATTAGTAGATAATACATTATAATTTATTTAATTTATTTAATAAAATATATTTATAATATATATTATATATATCATTTAAAACATTTTTTAATAAATGACATAGTTCAACCATGCAGTTATAATAATTTATTTTATTATCAAATTTTTCTTTAATAATATAATTAAATATGCGATTAATATTATTAAATATACCGTTAATTAATAATACCATTAATAATTATTTTTATAAATATTAATCTTAAGTAAATAATTTTATGTACGCCATTTATGACCACAAATAATACACGTAAAGAAAATAGTCATAGACTCATCGCCAGACCTGGTTTGTAATTCTTGATAAGAAATTTTATTATTTTTACATTTACCACATTTAATAGAATCTGTCATAGAAACTTGTTTAATTTCATAAGCTTCTTTGAGTTTACGTTTCTGTTTTTCAATAATAGTATCCCATCGTTTTGGAAACATATCCTCCTTAGACATATATGCTATTTCATGTGGTAAAATGTTCTTATTTTTTAATTTTTCAATTAAATAATTATTGTTAATATAACAATCTGTTTTTAAATTACTATAAATTGCTCTAGCAATATTAGAATATGTATCTATGAATAATTGATTATTCCAAGATAATTGTATTTTTAAGGAATTAGCATAATCTAATGAGGAATTAAAAATACCAATTTCTAAATCATCAATTTCTATATCTGAAATATTAATATTTTCTTTTAATAATTTTTTTACATTATCTCTAATAACGTGTTTATTATTTGTATTTTCTTGTAAAGACATTACACTATATTTATAAAATAGTAAGTATCAATTTTTTATATATATTATATTTAATAATCATAATAATCATCATATAATTCATCTTCTTCTTCATCTAAATAATATTCATCACTAAAATAATATTCTTCGTCTGATAAATAATGTACATTATCTTCATTACAATCATCAGTAATTTCATCAACATAAATTTTATTTTCTTCTTCTTCTCTTAGTTTTTCATAATATTCAATAATATAAAGTAAGTCCTTATATCTACCAAAATATTGTTTATAATGTAGTTCCTTATCCTTTTCCCATTCAGTGTCAGAATAATATTTAGTAAATTGTTCAGAATCATTGTTAATAATGTTAGTTTTTTCATTATTAATAATAGTAAATGAATTAGTGATAATATCATCATATTTTTTTGAATAAATATTATAATCTTCTTTAGGGATATTATTTTTATGAAAATAGTAATCAATAATAATATCTTTTGTTAATTTATTTACATCACAGTTTTGATTTCTTTTTAACATGCACATAACATTGCCGTTAATATAATCATGAAGTGAAGAATCATAAATTGTATTTTCAAATTCAGTAAAATCACACATTATATATATTTTTATTGTATAAATATTATCATTTTTTTTATTTTTATATATAAATATAAAATATATTATAATAACTAATATGCAAGGTTTGAAAAATTTAGGTTCAACTTGTGCAATTAATAGTTTAGTTCAAATAATATGTCGTAACAAATTTTTAAGATGCAGTATATTAAATGAAGATGTTGCAGAAAATACTTTAGCATATGAATTAAAAGAATTATTAAAAATATTGCATATAGAAAAAAGTTCTGTTAGTCCAAATAAATTTATTAATGCTGTATATAATTATATAAAAGAATTAAATGAAGGAGAACAAATTGATATTACAGAATTATGGTTTTTATTAAATGATAAATTGATATCAGAATTAAATATAATATCTAAAAAAATAGAATATAATAAAGAATTTGAAAATATTAAATTAAATAGCGAATTAATACATGATAAAGTAGCATATACAATAAATTGTTTTAATAATAATAAAACTTGTGAATGGTTATGTAAATCACAAGGTGTAATTTTAAATACTGTTGAATGTAATAAATGTAAAAATATGTCTTATAATTTTGAACCATTTAATTCAATACAACTAGATTTGCCAAATTCATCAGAACCAAAATCATTAACAGCATTATTTAGAAATTATTTAAAATCAACAGTATCAAAAGATGAATGGAAATGTGAAAAATGCAAAGAATGTACAGAATATACAAAATCGCTAAAATTGTGGAAAATGCCAAATGTATTAATATTTTTAATAAAGAGATATACAAATAATATAAAAAAAAATAATTTAAAAGTGGATATAAATCAAAATATAAATATAAAAAAAGGGTGTATATTAATGGATACTAATTTAGAAAAAAAATATCATTTAACATCAATTGGAATGCATATTGGTAATTTAGATAATGGACATTATATTGCAATATGTAAAGATGATGACACAGAAAAGTTTATATTATATGATGATTTAAATATAAAAGTTTTTAACAAAGATAATATTGGATTTTTATCAAAAAATAGCGAAGCATATATGGTTGTTTATAATACTTAAGTAATTATTTTCTTTGTTTAAATTAATGAAACAGATTGCATTAATATTATTATATATTAATTATATATTATCATTTAATTTATATTCAATAATTTATCCTGTGAAAAATAGTTTTATAACAATTGATAAAAAATGGAATTGGAATAATAAATTATTTCCTGAAAATAATAAATGTTCAATTTATATCGGAAAATGGTACTATTATAATAATATAGATTTAATAACAGAAAATAATAAATTAATAGAAAATCCAATATGTTATAACGAAAATATAGTATTAAGCAATTATATATGTAATAATAATAAATTAAAAAGTAGTAAAATTATTAATAAACAAGTTAATGTTCCAAATTATTATAAAATAAATAGACGTTATTATGATAATAATAAAGAATATTATAGATATGAACATTTTAATTTAAATAGAATTATAAAATTAAAAAATAATAATACACAAATATATAATAAATTACCACAAAATGCAGATATATTAAGAACTTTAATACTTCGTCCAAATTATTGTGGTATTACTTATACACCTTATATACCACCACAAAATATAATAAATGAATTATTTGATAAAAATAATATAAATAGTACAAATTTAACATTTACATTTAATATATGGTTAACCGATAATTATATATATAATAATTCAATTAGAACTGGTATGCATGTATCATATGATGGTATAAATGGTAATTTAAAGGAATTTATATTAAAAAAAGATAATTTAATAGATGAACATATTAATACAGATAATAAATTAAATTTAACAGAATTATATAAATCAAAAAACAAAATAGTAACAAATTATACAAATAAAGAATTAGAAAATATAATAGAATTTGATAAAAATACAACTATAAATTATATAATATTAAAAAATAATTGGGTTGGTAATTATAGAATACATAATTTATTAAATAATACACCATCAACGCAAATATCTTGGAGTTCAGAACATAAATATTATATACCAATATCAAATAATGATATTGTAAATTATTATCAATTAAAATTTAGCGATGGTATATATATTAATATCCCGAAAAATTTAAATTTATTTGATGACAATGAAACAATTTATATAGAATTTGCATCTTTTTTTAAAAATGGTTCAGGTATTCAAAGATTTCTTTCTTGGGGAACTAAAAAGAATGGTGGGTTTAAAACACATTGTCATGATATTTGGACTAAAAAATATTAATCTGATAATTCTTCAAATAAATCATCATCAGAATCTGAAACAGTCGGTAATGAATCATAATAATTATTAGTGTTACATAAATAATTATATATAATCCAAAAACAACTCATTATTAAAAACCCGTAAGAAAAATATATAAAAGAAAAAAAATCTATTATATAGAAATGTCATCCATATTAATAAAAAACGCTTCTTTTAATAATGTAGAAAACTGTACAGAATACAGTTTATTAGATAATATAAATAAATTAGTATATAATTTAAAAGAAAATAAATATATTGTAGAAAAAGATATAGTAATAAACGAATTATTAAGTTATAGTATAAATGAAATATATGAAAAAAATATAATAAATATATTATTTAATAGTCCAAATACCATTGAAATAGCACTAATTTTAATTGAAAAATTATCAAATAATAAAGATAATGAGATTTATTTAATAGATTATTTACCAAATATACTATTATTAGCTAGTTATAAAAAATCTGAAGAAATTAGAATTCAAGCATATAAAACAGCAAAGGAATTAATAAAAATAGTTAATATTTATTCAACGAATAAAATAAATAATTATTTATTTGAAGGAATTAGTAACACAAGTTGGCAAACAAAGTTATTATCATTAGAATTACTAGGTGAATTTTCAGACCGTTCTATAGTACCATTTTCTAAAACATTATCAAAAGTCATGCCAGTTGTATCAAATTCAATGTGGGATACAAAAAAAGAAGTAAAAGAAGTAGCGAAAAATGTTACTAAAAAAGTAATGAATACTTGTCAAAATAATGATATTAAAGATTTAATAGATGTAATAGTAAATACAATAGAAAATCCTGAAAATGTTGGTGAAACATTATATAAATTATCATCTACTGTTTTTGTACAATCTGTAGATAATCCAACTTTATCTATAATTGTACCAATATTAATAAGAGGATGTCAAGAAAAAAAAATAGAAAGTAAAAGACAAGTATGTGTTATAACAGATAATATGTGTAAATTAATTGATTATCCACATGAAGCATCAACATTTTTACCAGAATTAAAACCATTAATATTAAAATTATCAAATGAAATGTCTGAACCAGAAGCACGTAATATGGCAAATAAATGTTTAAAAACACTAAATAATATAGATGATTATGTTAATACATTTGAAACAACTAAAATAATATCAGAAAGTGAATTAAAAAATATAATAATTAATAATACAAATAATATTAATAGTGAAATACATATAAATTATTTAACATCTCTTTTATTATCTATGATAAAAGGTAATTTATTTGATAAAAATAATTGGAATAATATAATATATTATTATCTAGCACCTTTTAATATTACAAATAGTGATATTAATAATATCTATAATGAATGTTATAAAACATGTATACCAAAAGAAATACAAGATGATGAAAATGAAGAAGGGGATGATTTATGTAACTGTGAATTTTCGTTAGGTTATGGAGCAAAAATATTATTAAATAATACAAGATTACATTTAAAAAGAGGTAAACGATATGGTATATGTGGATATAATGGTTGTGGTAAATCAACATTATTAAAAGCAATTTCGAATGGACAAGTAGATAATTTTCCGCCACCTGAAGAATTAAAAACAGTATATGTTGAACATGATATACAGGGCAGTTATTCAGATTTAAAATTAGTAGAATTTATTAAATTATTTAATAAAAATATAGATGATAATGTTATTTATAACAAACTAATAGAATTTGGTTTTTCAGATGCTAATATTAATTCTGTAATATCTAATTTATCTGGGGGATGGAAAATGAAATTGGCATTATGTAGTGCAATATTAGAAGAACCAGATATATTACTATTAGATGAACCTACAAATCATTTAGATACAGCAAATATAAAATGGTTGGAAAATTTTTTAATATCTCAAACAAAAAAGACATCATTAATTATATCGCACGATACAAAATTTTTAGATAATATTACAACAAATATAATACATTATGAAGATAATAGAAAATTAAAAAATTATAAAGGAAATTTAGAACAATTTGTAAAAAGAGTACCAAAAGCGAAAACATATTATGAATTATCAGATGAAAATTTATCATTTACATTTCCAACACCAGGATTACTAGAAGGAATTAAATCAAAAGGGAAAGCAATTATTAAAATGGAAAATTGTACTTATAAATATCCAATGCGAGAAATTCCAACAGTTATGAATATAACATTGCAAGCATCATTAAATTCACGAGTTGCTGTTACGGGACCTAATGGTGCTGGTAAATCAACAATAATTAAGATATTTTGCGGAGAACTAAAACCAACTATTGGTAATGTATGGCGTCATCAAAATATGCGTATAGCATATATTGCGCAACATGCATTTTATCATTTAGAAAAACATTTAGATAAAACACCAAATGAATATATACAATGGAGATATTCATCTGGTGAAGATAGAGAAAAGGCAGAAGATAAAGAAGATTTAACAAAAGAAAAAGTTTTTAAAACAGAAGATGGTACAATTGAAAAAGGTGTAATAGAATATTTATGTTCTAGAAGAAAAACAAAAAGAACATATGAGTATGAGGTAAAATGGTTAAATAAAGATGTAGATAAAAATACATGGTTATCAAGAGAAAAATTAGAAGAGAATGGATATGCAAAATTAGTACAACGTTTAGATCAACAAGAGGCATTACGTTCTGGATTAGCAACAAAATCATTAACAACTAAATTTATAGAAAAACAGTTATATGAGATGGGTATAGAATCTGAAATAGCAACACATTCAAGAATACGTGGTTTATCTGGCGGACAAAAAGTGAAAGTAGTATTAGCTGCGTGTATGTGGAATAATCCTCATATATTAGTTATGGACGAACCCACAAATTATTTAGACAGAGATTCTTTAGGGGCATTAGCAGCAGGAATAAAAAAATATGAAGGTGGTGTAATATTAATATCACATAACAGTGAATTTACAAATAACATATGTAGTGAAAAATGGATAGTAAATAATGGCAAATTAATAAGAGAAGGCGAACAACAAAATGATGAAAAAATAAATCAAAATATTGAAATAAGCGACACAGTATTAGATTCTATGGGTAATGAAATCAAAGTAAAAAAAGAAAAGGTATTAACTGCGAGAGAAAAGAAAAAAATAGAAAAAAAGAAAGCAGAAAGAAGAAAAAAAGGTTTACCATCGGAATCAGATGAAGATTATTAAAAAAATGGATTATATTTAACATTAATATTATCATTAACAACACTATGTGAAAAAAAGCAGTTACATTTAATATGACAAAATTTACTATTTTTATTAAGATTAGTATTTAATTCATTTGTAATATTTTTAAGTTTTAATTTAGTTTGATTTGGTAATAATAATGTAGTATTAGTATTATTTGATGATAATAATAATTTTTTATTATGAATTATTGTATGATATTGTAAAGTATTTGCAAAATATAATATAATTGAAAATATAAAAAAATTATTCATTAATTATATTACTTAATTTATTTTTAAGTAAATTATTTTCATATAGTAAATCGTCGTTTTCTTTTTTTATTTTTTGATAAATATCAATATGTTCGCTACGTTCAATTTCTAATTTATTTTTTAATTTATTAATTTGTCTATTCATAGCATTAATTAAATTATTTGTTTCATTTAAACTAAAATCTTCATTATTCATTTTAATATTAAAGTAAGATTAATTTATTTAATAAATAAACACTTATAAAATATTTAATTTTTCTCTTAATTCTGCATTTTCAATTTTAAGTTTATTATACATTTCACGATATTCTTTTCTTTCAATATCTAGTTTATCTTTTAAAGTACTAATTTGTAATTGTAAAATAGAAATAGTATCTTCTAGAGTTATTTTATTATCTGTAGAATCCATTATTAATATGTAAATAATTAGTGATATTATCATTTTTTTTTTATAATATCAAAAAAAAGTAAATTATATATAACTAAATTATTCATTATCTTCTTCTTCATCTGTTTTAAATTTCATACCTTTCCATCCTTTATCAGAATAAGGACCAATTAATTTTTCAAAATATGCCTTTAATTGATTTCTATCGGGTTTCTTTTTATTATTAGGAACATTATTAATACACCATAATCTAAAGTCATTAAATAGAGTATTAATAAGAACTCTATTATTATTATTATCATTATTTAATAATACAATTCTATCATTTTTATACTGACCAATAATATCATTATTATTTTTATAACTCTCGGTAGCAATTCTAACTTCCATCGGTTCATGTATGGAATTAGGATTAATATGTTTATGTCTTTCAATTAACATACTCATAAAGGTTTCTGCCCATCTATCAAATTTTTCAGATAATTCTAAATCCATTGGAAATTCATTTGCTTTTTTAGGATTTTCACAAAATTTAGAAAGGAATTCTATAACTCTAATTCTTCTCCAAGTACCACCATCATCACTTGGAACTTCTGGTAATTCATTACAAGTTAAAATCATTTTAAATTGTGGTTTAAATTCAAATGGTTCTTTATATAATCCTCTGCATAAAATTCTATCATTACCAGATAATTCTTTCATAAATCCTATATTGATTTTATCTTGTTCGCTGGGTTCTTGCATAACAGCAAATCGTCTACCTTTAGTTCTTTCTAATTCACTTTGAGCACTATTGGATGCTGCTCTTTTTTGTGTTAAAAGAGCAATGGGTAAAATACTATAATAATCGCCAATAGTTTTTTGGATAAAATCTAATAATCTACTTTTACCATTACTACCATTACCAGTAAATACATAAAATCGTTCTTGAACAATACTTCCATCAATAATACAAGCAATAATATCTAATACATAATTTCGTACAGCATCATTTATAAATATTTTTGAAAAGAAGTCATTAATTTCCTCAATTTCTGGTGATTCTGGATTATATGGTATATAATTAATTTTAGTAGAATATGAAATATAATCATCGGGCATACCATCACGAAATATATGCATTTTTAAATCATAAACACCATTAGCAAAACCAATTAAATGTGAACGACTATCTAATAACTCATCAAATTTTTCATCAATAAATAAACTTTTGCATTCTTTCATAACACTATCTTTAAAACCTGCATTTTTTAGTTGTCCAGCAATTTTTAAAGATTTTTTAGCTTTTTCAGCATTGGCAGTTTTTTGATCATCATCTTCTAAATTAATTTGTAAACTATTCCAAAATTGAGTTCTTTCAACAAATTTATTACAAATATCGGTACTTAATATAATACGTAATAATAGACCTTCACTTGTTTGACGCCATCTATGTTTATCTTTATCATAATAATACCAGGTTGATTTGTTAACTGCTTTAATTTCATCTTTATAATGTGTTTGTACTACTTTGGCAACGTCATAATGAGTACCATCACCTCTTATACATAAATCAATCCAAGGAAATAATGATTCATCAATAATTTCTTTATATTTATTTAAATTATCTTGTTTCGCCCACCATCTTAAAGTACCCATACCCATATGATCTTTTCTCATTTTATTCCAAAGAACTTGACATTCACCTTCAACATATGATGAACTAATTTTAGAAAATTCAATCCAAGTTTCAAGAAGACGGTAATCAATATTTCTTAATACCCACCCTAAATTAATCCATTCTTCATAATTATCTGCTCTATTACAAGAAATACAATCTAAAACTAATCTACGTGATAATAGTAATTCAGCATCAGATGTATTATTTTTATTAACATTTAAAGATTTAGCAAAGATATTATTATGTAATTTATTTTTTTGTTTTACATCAATTGATGGCAAAATATGTTTAGTATATTCATCAATTTCTGATATAAATATATCTTTAACTTTACATATATCATGATTTATTTCTGAATTTCTCATCGAAAATAATTTAATATATTTTAAATTTTGTTCTGCAGAAACTGGTTCAAAAATTTCTGTTCCATTTTTAAATATTTTAGTGACCGCATATGCTTCACAATCCGGTTTTCTACTACCATACATTTGCCAACAGTTAACATCAATAATAGCTTTATCTATAATATCTTCATTATTATTACAAACAGATAAACCAGAAAACATTTCACTAGCAACATCAAGTATTTTTCTTCTAATAAAATGTTGTTCATTAAAAGTTAATTTTATATAAGGGTAAACTATATGTATTCCATCTTTTAATTTATTTCTACAAACAGTTGGATTCGATTTTTCCATTAAATACGCAACATTATAATCTTCTTTAATATCAATATATTTAGTAATAACAGCATTATAAAACTCAATAATTTTTAATATATTTTTATTTGTATAAACGCGTTTATATTTAGGTTTTAAACTATCATCATCGATTTCGTGCGATGTAGGACTTATTAAAAATCGAAAATCTAAATCAATTCTTAATGGACTTGGGTTTAATGGTTTTTCTGTAAAATGTAAATGAATCCCATTTGTAATTGCTAAACTATAAATTCTAATAAATTCATCATATTTATCATCAGGAATAAATAATGATTTTTTTGGATGTCCAATACTTGTATTAGTGTAAGGACATCCTTTTTGTACACTATATTTATGTATAAATGAATTTAGTTCTTCTTGAATACCACCCATTTTAAATATATATTAACCTTAATATATATAATCAATTTTTATTTTATATATTTTACTTGGCATTTTATCATTTTTTTATCCTTATTGTTACGGTCTTATAAAAAAATAATTTTATAAAATTTCATTATTATTGTTGTAATATTAATAATAATAATAAAAAAAATATTTTAAATAAAACAGTAAGTAAGACAAAAATAATGACAGAATTAGATCTTGCATATGGATATCTAGATGAAGAAAAAAAAGTAGATAATAATTATATGGATAATTTACAAATATCTCAAATGAATAATATGGAAAATAATATTCAGGGAGATAATAAAATAAATTTTGAAGAAAATAATAATAATAATATAGTAGATAAAAAACATAGAAAAAAAAGAATGTCTAATACAAATTATGATGAAAGACCAATAATACAAAGAGAAAGTGAACAATATACAATGCCCCAAGATATACCCGTAGAATATTCATATAAAAAAGTTAATAAACAACCACAGCAACAAGTTGTATATTATAATACTTCATTTTGGGATAAATTACATTCCAAAAAGACCGAAGTATTTAAATTAATAATGTTTTCATTAGTTATACTTTTGGCGATTTCTTTTGATAAACTTTTTACATTTTATTTATCAAAATATATTAATGAAAATGTATTAACTAATAATCAAGAATTATTATTAAGATTAAGTTATCCGGTATTAATTATATTATTACTTTGGATATTTAAAGCTTTATAATTTATTTTTATTCTTTTTAAAAATATAAAATATTTTAATTATTAATAATTAGGATATGAAAATTGAAAATCAATATTGCAGTCCTTCGGCTATTTCTAACGGCCCAACATGTTTATCAAAAGAATCATTAAAATTCTTAATTGATAGTTATAATAAATCAAAAAAATATAAAAAATCACAAATATTATATTATGATAATAATACTCAGTTTGAATTATTTAAAAAATTAGATAATAAATTGAAAAAAATTACTAAAGGCTCGGGAAAATACTGGTTTTGGCCGGATATTATTAAAAATTTAACCCCGGTAGAAAATAATACTATATTACAAAATATACAAATGAATGAATTAAAACCAGAAAAACCAATTGAATGGATTAAAAATCCCAAAGAATGGTTATCAAATTATGATATTGATAAAATAATGTATCAGTATAGTAATTCAAAAAAATATAAATATAAATATATAGGAACATTTTCTATTGATTTTGCGGTTAAAAATAAAAAAGGCCAATGTTTATATAGTAATATGTGTAATATCAATATTAAAAAAGATTTAATTAATAAAAAATATAATTATTTAGGATTTATAACTAATTTAGATAAACATGATGAACCAGGATCTCATTGGACATCTACATTTATAAATTTAAATTGTAATAGTAAATCTTTTGGAGCGTATTATTATGATAGTGTTGCTAGAAAAACACCTAAATTAATTATGGAATTTATATTAAATATAAAATCACAATGTAATAAAATTTATCCAGATAAAAATTTTAAAATACGCTATAATAATCATCAACATCAATATTTAAATACAGAATGCGGTATGTTTTCAATGATTTATCAATTAAGATGGATTAATTACTTATTGAAAAATATTGATACTACATTTAGAAAAGTAATAAATAGTAAGGATTTAAACGATAAAAATAGTAATTTATTACGTAATTATTTATATAGACCAAATTATTTAACATTATTAGATAAGTAATTTATTTAATTTTATTATAATATCCATTTTAGATATACTACACGCAGCCAATGTATTATTTTTTTCTGTTTTTAATAATAATTTATTACTTTTTATTTTTTTATTATTTAATAATTTAATAAAATAGTGTGTATTTGTATTTTTTAATTCTAAATTATTGTGATAAATATATCCTGCCTTTGAACCCACGCGTCTAATAGCAATTGTTGGATTATCTATTTTATTAACAAAAATATAATTTTTATTAGGATATATTTTTCTTATAATTTTTCTATTATAATTAACTTTTTTCCATATTTGAAACACTAATTTAATTGGTAAATTAAAACTATTATCAGGTAAATTATATGATTTAATTAATTTAAAATTTAATGGTACTGTTTTTTTTAAAAAATATTTATTAAAACTTCTTGGCAATATAAAAGAAAAACTATCGCAAAATTTTGAACAATATTTTATAAATTTTATAGCCATAGATGATTTTTTTCCAAAAGGTGGATTACCAATTGCATGAATATTATTATATTTTTTTTTTATTTTTTTATAATTAAATTTAAGAAAATCTTTTTTTAATATTAACTTATTTTCTGGTTTAATATCCATTAATAAATTATTTTTATTTTTTATACAAGGTATAAATGCACCATCGCCCGCACTTGGTTCTATAATTAAGTCTGTTTTATTAATTTTAATATTTTTTTTAAATAATTTACAACATAATTTTATAATTTTATTATTTGTATAATATTTATCCATACTTATTTTTTGTTAATATTTTTTTCACATTTTTTGAATTTCATAAATATATCATTACATAAATTAGTATTCTTATATTTATGTAAGCATTGTATATATTCATATTCTATATTACTACAATCATCGGATATATACTTTTTATCATTAAATATTACAATATTATATATAGACATAATAATTAATAAGGTTATATATTTTATATAAATAAAATAAAAATAACGATAATATATAAAGAGAAACAAAAAATGTTTAATAAAATTAATATTCTTATTATTGTTTCTATAATTTCAATATTTATATTAAATTTATTATTGTTACATAAAATAATAGTTAAAAAAAATTCTAAATATATTGAACAATTTACAAATAAAGATATTTTAAAAGTTTGTCCACGAGGTTGTGGTCATCACCATAGTGTTCCTAATTGTGATGAATGTATTTTTAATACTAAAGAATATAGTAAAAGTTCTTTAGAAGATAGAGAATGGATAGATAGTTATCATATTAAGGGTGATTACAGTGAAAAATATGCTAAATATTTAGTTGAAAAATGGAAAAATATAAATAAATCTGCAGTATTTCGGTTTAATTTAATAAATAAAAATGTAATAATACAAACTAATATTCACCCTTTATATCAAACTTTATTATATGAAAAGTATAATCCGGAAAAAGATAGAAATAATGTTAATGATATAATTAATTGGATTAAACAAATTAATTATACTGGTAGCACTGATAATTTAGTTGTTGTTAAAAAAACAAACAATTGGAAATATATAGATATTAAACCTGAAAATGATATTATTGATATTATTCATAATATTGTAATTGATAAAAATTTGGCATCATTAAAATATTATAAAGATAATGTTTTACAAACATCTCAAGATACAGATGATATAGATATTAAATTAAAAAATATATGTGATGTAAAAATTGATATGTTTAGTAATAAAAATTATAAAAAATCATTTGAATATGCAAAATTAAGATGGGAAAAGATAAAAGATATGAAAATAGAAGAATATGTTAATTACATTATTAATAATATAAATAATGGTGAAGGATTTCATATTGATGATATTATTTATTTGTTTAGTTTTCAACAACAAAAGGGTTTACAATATATTGATAAAATAATAGAAAAATTAAAGGAAGCTGATAAAAAAAGGGAAGAAAAATTAAAAGATAATAATGGTATGATTGATATGTTATTAAAAGCAAGTTGTCAAAATAAAGATAATAAATATTTTACTGAATTATCAATGACAAAAATGAATGTAAATGATTATATATGGCCAATATTTAAAAGAAAAGACACGTTAGATACAAATTTAAAAGAATTAAATAATATTCAAAATATTTGTAAAGAATATACATTATGTAATAATAATAATGGTAGTGAATGTTTATTTGTAAATAATCAATAAATATTATTATCGCTAGTTTCATTATCGCTAGTTTCATTATCGCTACTATCATTATCGCTAGTTTCATTATCGCTAGTTTCATTATCTGTTTCTCTATTTACATCATAGCCATTATCAAATATTGAACGATTATATACTTCTTCTTTTTTTTTATAAATATTATAGGAAGCATCATCATCATCATCATCGTTGTTTAATGGTTTATTATATTTATAATCAATAAAATTCATATTGTATTCAGGATTAATAATTGATTTATTTAAGTAATTTGTCTGTACAGCACTATAATAATGTATTGCAATTATCATATCATGATTAATCCCTCTAAAATTATATAATTCATTATTGTAATCAACAAATTTAAAAGTCATTTTTGATAATTTACCAATTGGATGAAACTCTTTTAATTTTAATTTATAAAATGTATTTTTTTCTTCATTTAAACCACTAGATGTTAATTTAATTTTACCAAGACCCAATGTATTTTTTGTATATGAAAAAGAACCATATAAATGGTCTTCTATTTCTGGTGATTTTAGTATAATATATTTTGTTCCTAATAAATTTACCATACCAGGTGCTATAATATATTCATTAGTATCATATATAGAATGAAAAAATTTATTGTATAAGTTATTATTGTTTATATTAATATATTGATAATTTATATTATTTTTATTTGTAATTGAATAAAATCCTAATATTTCATCAATAGTTGAATTATTCATATCAAATATAATTTTACGGTCTGATGTAAATTTAAGTATATTTGTTAAATCAATGGGGTCACTTGCACCTGTACAATTTAAATTTAAATTTAAATAATTATATTTTTCGTTAATTACAGAAAATTTATTATTTATAGCAACAATTAATTTATTAAGTGTATAATTACCTTTTTCAATATTAATAACTATTTTTGCAAATTTTTTATTAAGAAAAGCATTATAATGATCTGTATTATTTAAATCATATACATCAGTTGGGGTTTTATATTCGATTAAAGGTTTATATATATATTCTGGTTGAAATTTATAATATTTATTATTAACACTAATAAATGTATCACTTACTATATTATTATATTTAGGAATATAATATAATAAGTTATTATTTATTGTATTTATTTTAATATAATTTAAATAATGTAAATTATCTATATCAGTAATATTAATATTTAAATATTTATTTTCAATATCAATTAAATTATAAGATTCTGATACATTATTTGAACTAATTAAACTACTTTCGTCTATATTAGAATATGTCCATAATAAAATATTTTTTGTTGGAAAATAAATTTTATCATCTTGTTTAATATAAGATTCAACTGTTATATTACTGTGTATAACCGCATTAATTTTATCAATACTATATAACAATGTTTTTTCTAAATTATTACTTATATTATAATTTATATATTCAATATATTTATCATTATTATTTATATGTTGCCAATTATTTCCGGATGGAAATAAATTAAAATCTAAATCATTGTATGATAAATTATGTGTAATATTACTATTAAAATTATTATTTATTATTATATTATTTAAACTTTTATTACTTATCCAATTACCTTTAGATTTATAATATAAAGTAACAGGTTTCCATAAAATATTATTAAAATTAAAATATTTATCACTGTAATTATCAAAAATATATTCAATATATGGTTTATAATAATTATTATTAACAATTATATAACTATATCTATTAATAGTCAAATTATTTTTTTCTATAATTTCTAATTCATTATCTGTTATTTCTATATGATATAAGTTTTCTAATTTATTATGAAATATATTATCAATATCTAATATTCTATAATAATTGCTTTCGATTTTTTTACATCTATACCATAATTTTTTATTTATTTTAATAACTGTTTCTTCAATATATATATTTAACTCTTCATATGTTAAAATTTCTCTAATATCAATATTATCAGCACTTATATTATTTACATAATTTTCTAATTTATTAAAAATATTAATATTGTTTTTTAAATTAAAACCTGTTATAATATAATTATCACTTTTAAAAAATTTAAATGGTGAATTAAAAAATACATAAGAGTCATATTCTAATAAACTTAAATCAAAATTAATATCATTTAATTCTCTATTATTAAACTTATATGTATCAATATCTAATATATTATATGTATGTAATAATCCTAAATATTTAGTTATATTATTATCAATAAGTATATAATTAGTAATTTTACTTATGTAGTCATTTTCTATATTATTTGTAAAATATATCCATTCACAACCGAAATTTATGTAATTAACTGGTTTATAATAAAAATCATTAGCTTTAATATAATTGTTATATTCAATATATTCACTAATTTCATATTCATAAAAATTTATGTAAGAATAATTATCATAATAATTTGAATGATTAACATTATTTCTTTTATCAATTTCATTTGATAAATTTGAATTTATAATTTCTATTAAATTTAATGGTTTATTTATACCTATGTTTTCCCATATTAAACCTAATTTATTATCAAAAATATCTGTTTTATTACTTGTATTATTATTAATACAATATATATTAGAAATATTATTATAATTAAGAGTTGCAATAAATTCGTCATATTCAATATTATACATATAATAATTTAAAATATTACTGTCAAAATATATATTAGATGATATATATTTAAAATATGAAATATCATTATAATCATTAATAATATTACAACTATTAACAAAATCGTGTTTAATCCATTCTGTTTGATTTAATGTTTTAATATAATTAATAGTATTTAAATTGTCAATTTTAATATTATCATCTTCTAATTCAGTTATGATATTTGCATTTAATTTATTTATATTTTTTTCCAATAAATGTCTATTATTGGTGTTTTCTAATTCTATTTTATTATCATATTCTGTTATTGTTTCCCATTTTTTACCAATTACATTATTATCATAACTAATCAAAGGGTCAATATTAGAATTAAAATATAAAATAAAATTATTAGTATTTACATCAATATTATACATAGTTTTTGGTATTGTTATATCTAAAATTTCAATACCAAAAACATTTTTAAATGGTATTTCAAAATTGATAACATATTCATTAGGTTCGGGATATAAATTTTTATCACGTAATCTACTATCTACTAAAAATGTATAATTTTCTTTATAACTATTTTTTTTCATATAATCTACATCCTCGATACTCATTTTTATATAAAATAAATTATATATTATTATTAATAAATATATAATTTTTTAAATATGTTTAATAATTCGTATATATATAATAAACAATTTGATAAAATATTAATAATTGGAGATATTCATGGTGATTTAAAAAGACTAAAAAATATATTAATTAATGATAATATAATAAATAATAATTTACAATGGATAGCATATAATACGATTGTTATACAATTAGGAGATCAAATAGACAGTTTAAATCGTAATGAACATATTAATAATTGGGAGATAATATCAGATGTTGAAGTTATTAATTTTACAAATATTTTAAGTAATTTAGCATTAACAAAAAACAGTTTTTTCATATCTATAAATGGTAATCATGAATTAATGAATATATTAGGTAATTTTAGTTATGTTTCAAATAATAGTAAATATTCAAATAGACTAAATTCCTTTAAAAAAAATGGTATATATAGTAATATTTTAGCAAATAGACCACTTGTTGTTAAAGTAAATGATTTAATATTTTGTCATGCAGGTATTACGAAAAAACATTTAGATTTATTAGATAAATATAATAAAGATATATTTTATATAAATGAAATATGGAAAAAGTTTGTTCTTTTAAATATAGTTGATGTAAAAGATAAAGAATTATTTGATAATATAATATTAGACAATGATGGAATTGTATGGACAAGACAACAACAATCAAAAGAAGATGTTACATATATATTAAATAAATTAAAATGCAATTTTATATTTATTGGTCATAATACAGTTGATACGATATCTTTACAAAATAATACATGGTATATAGATAATGGAATTTCGAGAGCATATGGTAAAGAAAAATATCAATATTTAAAAATAGTTGGTAATGAAATAAGTATAGTAGAATTATGAAATTTTTATTTAAGTAATAAATATAATAATAATTATAATGAATTTAAAATATTTATTATTATTAATTAATATTATATTTGTATATACAGCAGATATAATAACATTAAATCCCAAAGTTGCAATAATTACTAGTTCAATAAATAAAATAGGTTACGGTATAACATTAACATATGCAAAAAAAGGGTATGATTTAATCTTAGTGGATAATACTAATATAAAATATTCTTATCGTGTAAAAGAATATTTAAAAAAAAAATATAATATTAAAGTTGATTTTGTAAATGGTGATATTACATTATTAAAAACACGTCAAGATATATATAATATATATGATATATTATATTCAAATACACATATTTTATCAATATTAATATTTAATTCAGAAACATTTATAAACAAAAATAATAATACTATATATAATAGTTATTCTGATTTATGTAATAAATTTATTGAAAGAGTAAATAAAATAGATGGTGCCAGTATAACAAGTATATTATATCCAGGTATAAAATCACAAAATAAAAAATTTAATAGTTTATTAAATGTTATGAAAAATGTTATGGAAAAATATAGAAGAATTTGTATATTAAATAATATTAATATAAATACAATAATGCCTAAATCAGTTGTAGATGATAATGTTGAACTAAAATTAAAAGAATTTATAGGTGAAAATTATGTAAATTATATAATTAAAAATGATAATATAATTAATTTTATAAAATCGCAAGATATTGGTTTATTAACAGATTTTTTATCAACAAAAATAGGTAGATTAATAACGTGTGAAGTTATTAAAATTAATAAAAATGTTTAAAAATCACTAAATAACATTAAAGTAAATTTTTTATCATTATTATAATTATTTATATTTTTAAGTTTAGAATTATTTATTAAAAAATTAACAATTTTATCACCATTATAAGGGTACTTTATTTTCATAAATGTTTTATATTTAATTAATAATATTAATTTAAATACTATATATGAAAATGTGTTAGTATATTCGTGCCATTTATAATTAAAATTATTTATAATTTTATTATATAAAATAAGTGAATGGTTTATTTCTTTTTTTATTAATAAATCAAAGTTAATAGAATAATCAATGCTAATAAATAATAATATATATATTGTCGCCCAAAATTCTATAATTGCTTCTATGGGAATTAATTCAGTTGATATTGATATATTAAATTTTTTTTTTAATAAATTAATATTACTATTACTGAAATAAGTATTTTGAATATCAGAAACATGATGTAAAAATTCGTGTATAATTACTTTTGAATATTCTTGTTTTCGAACAATATAAATATCATTTGAATGTGGATTTGTAAATCCACCATTAATATGTTTTGGTTTAAATACCTCGTTTTTGTTTGGTATATATCTTAACTGGGATGAAAATGAGATATGGAAATTTATATTTTTATTTATATTATAAATATCTTTTAAAATAAGAATTCTTTTATAGTTATTATATAATTTAATTAAATCATTAGTATCTATTTTGTTAGAATAAATATAAAAATTTATATTATATTTAGTTGAATATAATAAAAAAACTTTTTTACATTTATTTAAATAATTATTTATACAAAATTTAGTATCTTTGCATATATTTATATAATTATTTATATAATAATTACTGTTTGGTAAATATTTAAAATGTAAATAATTTTCTACATTATCATATTTTTTAATTAAAAAAGGAACAGTCTCCATTTTCAAATAAACTTTTAACTTCTTTTATAATTGTTAATATATATTTTTTATTTTTCAATTTCATAGAACATCCTAATAATTTCTGAACTTTTAATTCGGCATCATTATTTTCTGTATTATTCCAATATTTAATACGTTTTAAAAATTCATTATTTACAATAGTTTCAATATCTTTTTTTAAATTATTAGAATTATTATCGATTATCCAATTATTATTTACATAATATTCTAATTTATTATCTTCAGATAATCTATATTTATTTTTTAATAATGTATAAATAACTAGAGATATATTATAATCGGAATAATTAATACAATTATCTATTAACTTTTCTAAACTATTTGATTTAATCATTTATATAATATAAAATATTAATTATTTATATATTTAAAAATAATAATAAAATAATAATATAAATAGAAATATAATAAAATGGATGAATGGGCTATATTAGATTTATATTTTAAAAATCACAAATATCCTTTTACAGGTCATCATTTAGATAGTTATAGAGATTTTATTAAAAATAATATTCCTAATATTATAAAATCTTCTAATCCTATTACAATGATTAAATATAATGATGTTGGTGAAATTATTATGAAAATTGATTTATATATTGGTGGTGAAAATGGTGAAGATATTTATATTGATAGACCTATAGAATATGAAGAAACTTCACCAAAAATAATTACTCCATATGATGCGAGACTTAAAAATTTAACTTATGAAACACATTTATATGCAAATATATTAGTAAAAATAACCGATGATAAAGATTATAATTTTACTACAACTTTTAAAAATATTGCTCTTGGTTCATTGCCAATTATGCTTCATAGTGATATATGTGTTTTAAATAATCAGGGTTCAGAAGTCTTAAAAAATTTGGGGGAATGTATTTATGATAGTGGGGGTTATTTTATAATAGATGGTAAGGAAAAAGTAATTATTGCACAAGAAAGAATAACAACTAATCGATTATTTACATCAAAAATTAAGGATGATGAAGTATTTTCACATAAAGGGTTAATAAAATGTACAGCGGATGTTGGTGAAACAGTTTTATCACCCAAAAGTATTGAATTTTATTTAGTTAAAAATGATACAGATAGTAAACAATATTTAACAAAACGGGGTGCGATTTTATGTTCTTTTAAAGGTATAAATAATAATAAAATCCCTTTATTTGTATTATTTCGTGCATTAGGAATGGAAAGTGATAAAGATATTTATTATTCTATATTTGGCGATGATTTAACAGATAGTGAAAAGATATTTTTTGATAATTTTATAAGACCAACAATATTGTCATCATCTATATTATATACACAGGAACAGGCATTTGAATATATATCATTTTTATCAACTTATAAAACAATTGATCATGTTAAAAGTATATTAATCAATGAAATATTTCCTAACATATCAATATTTGAAAATAAGGTTAAATATTTAAGTTATCTTGTTAAACAATTTATAAATACTTGTTTAAATATTTCTTTAGAAAGTGACAGAGATAGTTATATATATAAAAGAGTAGATATAAGTGGTTATTTATTATCGCAATTATTTTATGAATCATATTCAAAATTAACAAAATATATTAGAGATAGTTTAGATAAAACTTATAATTATGGGGCGTGGAAGAGTTACAATAATTATGATTATTTTATAAATAATAATAATATTTATAAAATTATACCTTCACTTATAATTACAAAAAGTTTTAGTCGTTCATTAAAAGGTATGTGGGGTTTAGATGATACTGATGACCCTGAATTAGGTATGGTACAAGATTTATCTAGAATAAGTTATATTGGATTTTTATCCCATCTTAGAAATATTAATATGCCTTTAGATAGAAGTATTAAGTTAACTAGTCCCCATCGATTACATTCACAACAATATGGTATAATTTGTCCATTTGCTACACCCGATGGTGCTTCTGTTGGTTACTTAAAAAATATGGCATTATTAACTAAAATAACTTCAAGTTCAGATGTTAATTATATTATAGAATGTTTAAATGATATTGGTATAATATTAATGGAAAATTTCAATGGTTATTTAAATCGTAATATTTGTAAAATATTTGTTAATGGTTCTTTATATGGTTTAACAAAAAACCCAGAATATTTAATAAGGGTATTAAGAGCGTATAGACGTAATAATTTGTTTAATTTGTTAACTAGTTTAGCATGGAATATTAAAGAAAATGAAATAAGAATAATAACAGATTCTGGTAGATGTTGTCGTCCTTTAATTATTTTAAATACAAATTCAAATAAATATACAAATTGGTTTGATATGTTAACAGGTACAATTAATGTATTAGGTGATAATGATAAGAATGATGATATATATTATAAAAGTTTTTATACATCGCCTAAAACTTTACCACAATTTGCAAATAAAACTGATAATGAAATATTATTAGAACTTGAAAAAAATTCGGCAATAATAGAGTATATTGATATAGATGAACAAGATACTTTGCTAGTTGCTATGACTAAAAATGATATAACGCCATTTCATACACATTTAGAAATACATTCATCTACTATGATGAGTGCGATAAGTGCAAATATACCATTAGCAAATCATAATCAATCTGCTAGAAATGTTTTCCACGCTGCTCAAAGTAAACAAGCAATTGGTATATATGCAACAAATTTTAATAAAAGATTTGATACAATGTCTTATGTTTTACATTATCCGGAAAAACCTATAGTAACAACACGTTTATCTCATTATACATCAAGTAATAATATGCCAAATGGTTTTAATGTTATAGTAGCAATCATGTCATATTCAGGATTTAATCAAGAAGATAGTATAATGATAAATAAAAATAGTTTAGATCGTGGTTTATTTTCATTATCATATTATAAATCAATTACTGCTACAGCAAAAATTGAATCACAATATGAAAGAACTATATTTGCAAATCCGTTAGAATATAAAGAAAAAGGATATAAGGTTAATAATTTAAAAACTGCGGATTATACTTATATTAATTCAAATGGTTTTATTAAGGAAGGTGTTTATATACCGAAAGGTAGAAATGTTGTTGTAATTGGTATGTTAAATGAAAAATGTGTATATAAAGAAGTTAAAAAAGGAGTTTTTACAGAATATGTTAAAGAAATAATATATACAGATTGTTCAACAGTTACAGATAATTCTTTGTTTGGTAAAATAGATAAAGTATATGTAAATAATAAAATTAATAATGATGATAGTATTATATGTAAAGTTAGATTTTTAAAAATAAAACGTCCTGAATTTGGTGATAAACATGCATCTAGACACGGGCAAAAAGGTGTAATTGGTATGATTATACCTGAAGAAGGAATGCCATTTAGTAAAAATGGAATTAAACCAGATATAATAATTAATCCGCATGCAATACCATCAAGAATGACAATTGGTCATTTAGTTGAATGTGTATTTGCTAAATTATGTTGTTTAGATGGTTATCGTGGTGATGGAACTGTATTTTTACCATTTAATGAAGAAAAAATATATGAAACTTTGCAAGAAAAAGGATTTAATGCTTATGGAAATGAAATATTATATAATGGGTTTACTGGTAAACAATTAGATTGTGAAATATTTATAGGTCCAACATATTATTTTAGATTAAAACATATGGTTGCTGAAAAAATGCATTCAAGAAGTACAGGACCAAAAGTATCATTAACTAGACAACCTACTGCTGGACGCAGAAAAGGTGGTGGTTTAAGAATAGGTGAGATGGAAAGAGATAGTGTATTAAGTCATGGTATATCACAATTTATGCAAGAAAGTATGATGGAACGTTCGGATAAATATGAATGGGTTGTATGTAAAAAATGTGGCACATTAGCAACATTTAATGAAAACAGAAATAATAAAATATTACATTGTAATTTATGTAATACTGATACATTAGTAAAAATACAAACACCATATTCCTTTAAATTATTAGTACAAGAATTAGAAGCAATGAATATACAAATGCGAATAAATACAGAAAAGGTAAACTTTCCTATATTAGATTATGAAGATTTAGAAGATAATAGTGATATAGATGATATTGATGATAATAATGAAAATAATAATATTACATTTTTAGATTTAAAAAAAGGAGGAAATAATAATGAAAGTGAAGATGAAAGTGATGGAGAAAATCAAGACGATGATATAGATAACGAAAGTGGTGATGATATGGATGAAGATAGTAGTGATGATATGGATGAAGATGGTATTGATGAAAATGAAAGCGAAAATGATGATGAAGATGATTCAGAAAGCGACAATATAGAAGAAAATAATACGGATAGTGAAGAAGAAAATGAAAGTGATAGCAATGATGAAAATGAAAGTGATAGCAATGATGAAAATGAAAGTGATAGCAACGATGAAAATGAAAGTCATAACGATGAAATAAAACAAATTATAATAGAATAAATATATACATAATTTATAGATAATATGAATAATATAAACTTTGTATTAAGTTTAATAGTATTATTTTTAATATTATATTATATTAATACTAAATTTTTAATAGAAAAATTTAAAAATAGAATCAAATAATTATTCATCTTTAATAAATTCTAATTTTTTCTTATTTTTATATTCTATTGGTAGAGATTTACATTCAATTACTTTATTCCAAAATAATTTTATTTTTTCTGGTATATTTTCCCAGAAATTTATATTATATTTTATTTTTTGTATATAAATATTATCTAATACCCATCTTGTTTTTGTTTGAAATACAAAATTTTCTTTATTAAAATTAAGAATTTTATTATTAATATTTTCTATACACTCTTCTGTTGTTAAATTTTTATCACTATAAATATAATAATAACAGTCATTTATTTTATCTAAATATTCTGCTATAATACCGTGATTTGTATTTGTAAATTGTTTTTCTTTTACTTCATTAATATATTCTTCATCTGTATCATATGTTTTAAAATAACATTCTACGTAATCACATTCTTCTAATTCACATACTGCCAATTGACCCTGTATTTGATAATAATATTTTTCAGGTACATAATCTTTTTTTAAAATTCTTTTATAAGGACATTTAATTTCAATCATAATTCCTAATTCAGTTATACCATCAGGTGATGCACCAAAATTTGATATATTGTTGTTTGTTATTAATCCAAATTCATATATATTAATATTATTATTTAATTGTGAATAACATCTAATTGCCATATCTTCAAACATTGTTCCCCATTTTATTGCTTTAATATGATTAAAATTTGTATCATCTATATAAACACCTGCCTTCTTTTTCGCAAGTAATAAACTATTTGAATTAATACCGTCATATAAATCACTTGCTGTTAAACAAGTATTTCTTAATTCATACCATTCTTTTGTACGTTGTTCAATGAGGGGATATTCTTTTAATTTATTTAATTGTTTAATATAACTAATAATTTTATGTATACGATTTTTTATAAATTGTTTGTTAATATGATTATTACATAACTGTTTATAATCGTTTTTATCTAATTTAATATCATGCTTAATAAATTTTAAAAGAAAATTATCTAGGCATCTATTAATATCATTTATTTCATCTAAATTATCTTTGATAATAATTTTATTCATATTATTATTACACATTTTTTTTAATAATTTAATTAAATAAATAAATTCATTATTAATAAACATAATAATCTTTTAAATAAAAAATAATCATTATTTTTATGCCGCCGAATTTGAAATAATATTTAAAACGTTATTCAATTCTTTGTTTTTATTTGCTTTAGAACTTGCAATTCTTTTTGATTCATGACTTTTTTGTTTAGATAAAATTTTTTTTACATCATATGATAAATTTGATGTATCAGTTATAATATTAGATGAAGAATTAGACGATTTTAACTTATTTTCATAGTTTAATTTTAATTCATTTATTTTATATTCAATTAGTTTATCAAATTCATTAAACAAATTATCATAATCGTTAGTGTCCATAAATAATTATTATTAATATATATAAATCAATTTTTATATAAAAAAAAAGTACATTTCATAAAAAAAATAAAAATTTAAAAAACTTTTTATAAAATTTTAAAAAAATAAAGAAATGTACTTTT
>MDSW01187813.1_pt1 | contig 29676 bp, 14 predicted proteins | sample 811171 | NCBI WGS metagenome assembly MDSW01 (sample SAMN05326641, study PRJNA326480) | marine metagenome | isolation source: seawater | place: Atlantic Ocean: North West | collected 2012 | reverse complement strand
GGGGGGGAGAGGAGGGGAGGGGAGGCTGCGAGATCGGAACGACGCGGCGAAGGATCGGTCGCGAGCGGTGGATCCCGGAGCGGGGACCAACAAACACCAGGTGGGTTTTGAAAAAGAAAAAGCCGGTTGAAAAAAATCGGCCAGGTCAGCTCCGTCGGCGCACATGACGTCGACGCGACGCGACAGACGGTCGTTTTCTGGTTCGGACGTTCCCGCCAAAACGATCGTGGCGCGCTTTAGGGTTAGCGACGCGTGCCAACCCAGATTTCGGCGAGAATTGCGCCTCGTGGGTGATCGCGCGCGGCACAGAGGACGGGCGCGTCGGCGACCCCGGGCGAGGCGCGCGGTCGTCCGGCGAAGGAAAGGCGCGCCCCCCGCGGATCGGCTCCCGAGGAGGACGCGCCGGACGGCGCTGAACGCGGGAGCGCCCCCGTCGCGGGGAAATTCGCGCGTAGGGTAATCTCGCCGAATCTCGTGGGCGTGGCACACAGGGCAAACATTCAGGATGAGCCGCCCGAGCTTCCGCGCCCGGCCCATCGATATCCACCAGTCCTTGGCCATCGTGCGCGAGGCGCTCGATGAGTCCCAGGTCGTGGCTCGCGAGGTGACGCACGGGCACCAGACCCTGGACGCGGAAAACGAGGAGGTACGCGCGCGCGCGACCGCGCCGAGCGCGCGAAAGCGCCCGCCGGTGGGGCGAACCTGCACCGACCCGGTCGAGCGGGGATCCCGCTTTCAAACAAACCCTCGCCCTTCGCTCGCCCCTCGACGCGCGCGGGAGCGCGCGCCCGTGACCCGATGCCGCGTTTTTCGCACTGCGACGCCGCCGCCCGCGCTCGCGAACCCGATCCGCGCGTCGCGCGATCGAGGCGAGCGCGGAGGGACGCCCCGATCGCGCTCCCGCGCGCGTGCCCCCGGGCGCCCAGCACGACGCGGGTTTTCGCGTTCCTGGGTTCGCAGACGGTCGTTTTCCCTCGACCGCGCGAAAACCTCGCCCGGGCGCTTTCGAACGGGGGCGTTTTCGAACGGCGCGGCGGCACGTTTTTTTGTCTCGCGTTTCTTTTCGGCGCCCCGCCTTCCCGGCGCGTCTCTCCGCCGCCGAGACCGCACCTCTCACCGACCGCACATCTGACCGCTCTCGTTCGCGCCGCTGTTTCTTCTCCGCCTGACTCAGGTTTTGACCAAGCCCGCGGACGGGAAGGCGAAGGACGGTAAGCTGGCTGAGATTCCGATTCCCGAGATACGCGTCGTGGCGAGTTACGAGTCGGATTACCGCCCCAACTATCAGCGCAGCCGCACGTACTTGCGCTCGCGGACGTTCGGCGCGCCGGCGGGCGACGTCGTGGAGTACGACCTCGATAACGAGGACGAGGACTGGCTGGAGAAGTACAACGACGGGCAGAACCGCTTACCCGCGGAGAAGCTCGAGGTGATGATCTGGAAGCTCGAGACGGTGTGCGGGGAGGCGAACGAGGAGCTCATGGCGATCCACGCGGCGAACGCGACGGAGAAGGGCTTGGTCATCTCGTACCAGGAGAAGTGCGCGATGATGGCCGGGACGGAGGCCCTGCCGAAGGAGAAGGCGGTCGAGCTCCTGCAGGACCTCTCGGGGCGGCCCGCGATCTTGGAGGCGGTGTACGAGTACTGGTGCGACAAGCGCAGGCGGACGGGGAAGCCTTGTCTGCGGCGCCTGCAGCCCCCGCCCGCGCCCAACGACGCGAATCCGTTCAACGTGTTTCGGCAACGGGAGAAGACGAATCGGCCGCAGACGCGGCGGAGGCGGGAGAACGACGCCGTGAGCTTCGACAAGCTCCGGCTGATTCGGCGCGGGATGGAGATGGCGTACGCCATCGTCGAGCTCCAGCTGAAGCGCGAGGAGAAGAAGGCGGAGAAGATGCGGTGCGAGCGCGACGCGCAGCTCCTGCAGATGAAGCTGAAGCACGAGCCGCGCGCGGAGATCGAGGCGATCGAGTCGGAGTTCGCGAAGCGGCCGAGCGCGAAGCCGCTGAGCCCCGAGGAGCTGCAGTGGGAGCCGAACAAGCCGACGGTGCTGCCGATGAGCCAGGTGGAGATTGTGATGCGCCCGGACGGGACGTTCGGTTTAGGCGGGGAGAGGTTCGCGCCCCCGGCGGCGCCCGGCGCGGCGGCGAAGAGCGGGAGCAAAAAACGCCGCCGCGAGGAGCAGATGGCGCTGCAGATGGCGGCGAAGGGGTACGATCCGCGCGGCGCGGGCGGCATGGGCCCGGGGCTCCAGGGCTCCGCGCACCTCTCCCCCTTCGGCGGGGGCGGGGGCGCGCTCACCCCGAGCGCGCGCGCGGCGGCGCGCGAGCGCTTCCTCGCGGCGATGGACGGCCGCGGGCCGCCCATGCGCCCGCCGGGTCCCCCGGAGCCGATGACGCCGTACCAGCCCCCGCCGGAGATCCCGGACATCGAGATGATCTTCGCGAAGAACCCAGAGCACGCGGGCCTGCGGAGCTTCGCGCTGCCGCTCGGGACGAACCGCGGCGCGTGCAGGGCGCGCGTCGCGAGGGGGGGCCGCATCGTCTTCGACCGCAAGGACCCCATCACGCGCGAGCCGTTCGCGGACGGAGACTGGGAGAACGATTCCTTCTCCGTGGAGCTCGACGGGGACGAAAACGAACACACCCCGATGGCGAGCGTTCGCGCGTGACGACGCGGGCGGGGAGGGGAAGGCGGCTCGCGCCGGCGCCGCGGAGCGAGAGAGGAGGAGGGGGAACGCGGGACGCCGACGCGACGGCGCGACGAATCGACACGCAACTCACATTAGTAGTCCACCAAAAAACCGCGCCGCGTCGCTCGCCGCGCTCGTGTGATGGCCCCGAACAAAACTCTCCCGTCCCTGGCTCACGCCCTCTCGCCGCCCTCCTTGCCGCCCTCCTTGCTTTCCTGGTTCCACTTGGCGAACATCGCGCGGCGCTCGTCGTCGCTCATCCCGTACGCGCCGGCGCCCCGCGCCCCGCCCCCGCGCTCCCTCGACGGCGACCGCGACCGCGACCGCGACCGGCCCCGGGACCCGCGATCGCGCCTGTCGTCGTACCGGTCGGCGTCCCGCGACGACCGGTCGCCGCCGTACGGGTGGAACCGCCCGTCGTCCCTCCCCCCGCCGCCGCGACGGTAGCGGTCGTCGAAATCGTCGCCTCGGCGGCGACCGCCGCGGCGGTCGTCGCCGCCGTATCCCCCGTAGTACCCGCCGCCGCCGCGCCGCCCCCGGTCGTACCCCCCGCGCCCGCGGTCGTCGCGGCGAGCGTCGCGGTCGTCGCGGCGCGGGTACCTGCCGAAGAGCTGCTTCCTGAGCTCGCGGCCGATGGGTTTGAGGTGCATGAAGTTGCAGTACCCCGCGCGACCGCACGACTTCTCCTCGTACTGCCGGCACGTGGACTCTCGGAAATCCGTCACGGGGGAGAACTCGCACGAGATGACGCGCCCCTGGTAGTACCGCCCCTGGACCGCGTTGAGGGCCGCGAGCGCGGCTTCCTCCTCCCTGAACTTGACGTACACGTTCCCGACGAGGTGGTCCGCGTGGTTGTCGCACACGTTCAGGCCCTCGACCTCGCCGTGCTTGGCCATCTCCTCGAAGACGTCCTCGTAGAAATCCTCGAAGTGTTCCTGGACCTCGCGCTCGCCGAGCCGCGGGCCCTGGCCCGTGCTCGCCGCGTAGTCCGGGCTCTGGTACATGTTCGGCAGCAGGATCGTCTGCGACAGCGTCGGCTTCATGTGCAGCCGCGAGCATCGGTCGCCGTGGCGACACGCGCCGATCTGGGAAGGGAGGAGAGGGGCGGGGAGATGGAAGAACGTCAGCGACTCGGACGGGGAGCGAGGAGGAGCGAGGAGGGGGCGAGGGAGGCGGACGGAGGGGGCGGGTCGCTCGCGAATCGTCGTCTCGCGCGCGCACCTTGAAGTAGAAGGGGCAGTTCACGCGGTCCTTCTCCGTGCCGTAGATGGAGGCCAGGTGCTCGGCCATGGCGAAGGAACGGAGGAGACGCCGCCGTTTTCCCGCGCGCCGATCGCGGGGTCCGAGCTCGACGCGAACGGGCGACGGGCCGCGGGTGCGAGGGCGATCCGAGGCGCGACCGTGCCGCCGCCGTGGATCTCGCGACGCGTGGAGACGCGCGCGCGTGGAATGAACGCTCGCGGCGCTCGAGGGAGGGGCTAAGCCGGAGGGAGGCGAGATCGGATTGTGAAACTTTTTAGGCGGCAGTTCAGCCCGGCAGAATATCGAAGTGGCATTCGGTGCGCGCTCGCGCCGGCGCTCATTTCTCGACCGCCGCCGTCGGCGGCGCGGACCGAACCCCCCATGCCTCAGCCTCTCATCGGGCGGGACGCGACCTCGGACCTCGGGGTGTCGCTCAACACGGATGCGAAGTCGCTGAACAACGCGGTGAAGCTCCTGTCGCTCCTGCGCCCCGGCCGCGACGCGTCCGCGACGCGGAGCGCCATCATCGCGCTCGAGCGCTTCTTCAGCGAGCGCCTCTGCCGCGGCGACCTCCGCGATCCCGAGCCCGAGGACGACGCCGCGGCGGTGAAGTACGCGGAGTGGTTCGCGAAGCACTACAAGCTCTTCACGAAGCGCCTCGTCGCGCTCCTCGCCGGCGCCCCGCGCCCGGACGCCTCCGGCCCGACCCCCGCGCGGTCCTCCGCCGCGGACGCCAAGACCCAGGTCCTCGCGCTGGCGGCGGTGATGGAGTGCGCGCGCTCGGAGCGCCCCGGGCGGTTCAACAACGAGCTCTACCACGAAGCCCTCGCCGCCGCGGTCACCGGCGACGCGTTCACCCCGGAGCTCCTCGGCGCGCTCGCGTCCAGATACCTCGTCAAGATGGACGTCCGGTACCACACCTACCGCGCCGTCGTCAAGCTCGCGGGCGATCTGGAGAAGACGACGACGATGACGTCGGCCGAACCCCGAGCCCCGCGCCCCGCCGACCCGTCCACGTCCGGTCGCGCCGCCGCGGAGGACATCGCGCGCAACTTGTACGACGTCCTCTCGAGGACCCCGCCGGAGTTTGAGGACTACGCGCCGCGGAAGACGAGGAAGAACGCCCCCGAAAAAGCCGCGGGCGCCGACGCCGTCGCGGGTGGCTCCGGGGAAGAAGACCCGGGGGAAGACTTCGAGGCGATGCTCGGTCTCATGAAAGGAGGCGGCGGCGCGGGAGCGGGCGACGACGAGGGGAAAGGGGACGAGGGGAAAGGGGACGACGCGGCGTGGTGTGCGTCTCCCGCGATCGGCGAGTCGATCGCGGAGGCGGAGGCGGAGGCGCGGCGCGGGTCCCGCGAAAAAGGGAGGAAGCGATCGCGCGCGTCGCGCGACGCGACGGTGAACGCGCGCGCTCGCGCCTCGCGCCTCGAGGCGTCCAGGACGCGGGATAAGTGGGCGGACGGCAAACGCCACCGTAAGCTGTTCCAGGACGCGTGGCTCGCGCTGCTCCGCGCGCCGTTCCCCTCGGACGTGTTCCGCAAGGCGCTGACTCGGCTGCACGCCGGGGTGATCCCGCACGCGCCCAACCCGGCGCTCTTGAGCGACTTCTGCACCAAATCCATCGACCGCGGCGGCCTCGACGGCATGCTCGCCCTGAACGCCATCTTCGTCCTCATGACGCAGCACTCTCTGGAGTACCCCAAGTTCTACGACCGCCTGTACACCCTCCTCGAGCCCTCCGCGTTTCACGCCGTCGGCCGCGGCGCTTTTTTCCAGCTCCTGGACGTCTTCCTGCGCACGCCCGCGCTCCCCGCCTCCGTCGCGGCGGCGTTCGTGAAGCGCCTCGCGAGGCTCGCGATCCGCGCGCCGCCCGCGGGCGCGATGACCTGCGTCGCGTTCGTGCACAACATGCTCCGCAGGCACCCGGGCCTGGGCGTGCTCGTGCACAGGGAGGAGAAAAAGCAGCCCGGAGGGGGGGGCGACGACGCGAACGGACGCGCGCGCGCGTCGCCGCTCTTCTCGGAGGATCCCTTCGACGACCTCGAGCCCGTCCCGAGCGCGTCGAGGGCGCTGGAGAGCTCGCTCTGGGAGATGGACGCCCTGCGGTCGCACTATAACCCGCAGGTGGCGAAGCTGACGCAGGTGCTGGAGCGCGACCTGGGGGACCGCGCGAAGACCGCGGAGGTGCCGATCGGAGACCTGTGCGCGGCGACGTACGGGTCGCTGGCGCGGGAGGAGCTCGCGGCGCGCGTGAAGAGCGCCGCGACGACGCACAGGGGGAGGGAGGGGCTCGCGGGGATGTTCGCGTCGCCGCTCATGGAGAGGTGCTTCCCGAGAAAGCACTGGAAGTGGGGGGACGGGGAAGGGAAAGGGGAGGCCAACGGAGGGGAGGCCAACGGAGGGGAGGCCAACGGAGGGGAGGCCAACGCGAGGTGACCCGATGAGGGGCCCGGAGAGGGACGGCGCGACCCGCCCTTTCCGTGCGCGCGCGCGAGTTCCGCCGTTTGACGGAGTCTTACCAGTGACAATACGTCAACTCCTCCCGTATACGAGCGCGCTACGTTTTCCCCGGGCCCCCCCCCCTTTTGGTTTCTGTTTTCTCGGCCCGCTCGGTCCGAGCTGGCGCTCCAGCGCCGGGTTGAAGACCTCGTACACCACCGTCATCGGCTCTCCCTCGTGCCAGAAGATGTAGTGCCTCCCCCAGAAGGGCCCCTCGGCGCCGAAGACGGCTTCGAGCGCGGCGTTGTCGCCGAGGTAGACGCGCCTGACCTCGCGGTACAGCTCCACGTTCTGCGACCGGAGGTTCGTCCACATCGGCGACTCGTCGTCCGTCATGTACGTCTTGAACGTCTCCTCGCTCCACCACGACGCCGCGTACACCGCGGGGAGGGAGGACGACGCCGCGGGACCACCCGGGGACCGAGCGAACCGCGAAGGCGGGATCGCCGAGGGATTCGAGGGATTCTCGTCCGACTCGGATTCGGTTTCGGTTTCGGCTCCCGCCGCCCCGCCGTCGCCCTCCAACTCCAACTCCAACTCCAACTCCTCCTCCTCCTCCCACTCCCACTCCGCGTCGTCGATGCGCAGGAGCACCTCGCGTCTCACGAGCGGTCCCTCTATGAGGGCGACGTCGTCGGGCATCGCGCCTCTTCCGCCCGCGGCGGCGAAGTCGCCGACGGGGCCCTGGCGCGTGCACTCCAGGCGCGCCTTGCGCAGGCGGGGGCACAGCAGGCGGAGGTGGCGCGTCACGGATCCGTCCGAGAGGAGCATGATGCGCCACGCGGGGGAGAGGAGGTCCAGGAGGGGGCCCTCCATCGCGCCCTCCTCGTCCGCCTCCCACCGGGTCTCGAGCCGGTGCCAGGCGTCGTCGGCGGCGACGCGCGCGCACGAAGACGCGGGGTTGGAGGATGACGACGACGACGACGACGACGCGTCGTCGTCGTCGGACGAGGCGCGAGAGGCGGACGCGCGCGGCGTGAGCGACGAACGAGCGCCGACGCGCGCGCGAAGCGGACGCGCGGCGCGCGCGGGCGCGACGCCGAGGCGCCTCGACGCGCGCGCGATCGCGGACGACGCCATGCGCGCGCGAGAGTGACGCCGCGACGGAGACGCCGAGCGCGATCGATCGCGCCAGTTGGCGCGACGCGCCGTGCAGCAGGTGCTGCGCGGACATCGTCACTGCGGCCGCAGTGCGGCCGCAGGCAGAAGTGCTCTTCGAATCTTGGCCGGGGCGTCGACTTCATCCCTTTATATTCCCCTCGTCCGCGTCTCCGTCTCCGTCGGTCCGTCGCCTCGCCTCCTCGTCTCTCAGCGCGCTCGAGCTGAGCTTCCCCCCCTCCTCCCCCCCGCCCCCGCCCACGAGCCCCACCTCCAAGAGCGCGAGCGCCTCGAACCCCGCCTCGCGCCGCGCGTCGTTGATCGCCGCGCCCCCCGCCGCGGTTTCCCGCGACGTCGCCAGCGCCGTCATCGCCCGCGTCGTCGCCGCCAATGGCGGGGACGCGTCCAGCGGCCCGACGCGAACGTCCAACGGCTCTTCGGACGCGCGAAAACGAACGCACGCGCGCGCGAACGCCTCCGCGCGCGACGCGCGAACCTCGTACGGCTCGAGGAGCTCCGCGCGAGCCTTCTTCCCGAGGAGCGCCGGACCCGTCACGCCGACGAACAACGTCGGCCCGGGGCGTTTGAGCGTCGCGTCCGACGCATCATCCTCCGAGGACGACGCGCGCCGGCGACCCACGTCCTCCTCGCGATCCTCCGCGCCAGAGGGATCCTCCCCTCGATCCTCCGCGCGATCCTCCGCCGCGCGATCGCCGCCCTCCTCGAAGCGCCCCGCCTCCCCTCCTTCCGCCGCCGACCCCCACGTCGCGAGCGCCGCCGCCGCGAGCAACAGGCGATGGCCCGCGTGCATGCGATCGAACGTGCCCCCGACGCTGACCCGCCGCTGACCCGGAGGCGCGCGCAGAGCGGCGGACCACGTCGCGTCCGGCGTCCGCCCGCGCGCCTCGGCGGTCTTCGTCGTCTTCGTCGTCTTCGTCGTTTCCGCGTCTCGGGCGTCGATCGGTACGAGGGGGCGAAAGCCGCCGCGGGGGTCCGACGCGCGCGCCGAGACCGCCGCCGCCGCCGCGGCGTCGGCGCGGCCCTCGCCGACGGCGGCGCATCGCCACTCGGCGTCGCGCGGGACCAGCTCGAGGGCGACGGAGGCGGCGTCCCACCCGAGCGACGGGAGGAGAGGGATGAGGTCGAGCGTCGGGGCGACGTCGGCGATGGCGTCGTAGCACGCCTCGAGGAGACGCGCGCGTCGCGACGCGGAGGCGGCGGAGGCGGACTCGGAGGCGGACTCGGAGTTCGAGGCGCAGAAGAAGACGAGCAGGCGCGGCTCGGCCCCGGGTGGGCGCGCCCGTGGTCCCTCGCGCGCTTCGGCGACGCACGCCGCGGCGGCGCGGCGGACGGCGTCGGTCCAGCGCGTCTCGGGCGCGGCGTCGGGGTCGACGAAGAGGAGCACGCTCGCGTCGGAGGGGCGGGGGGGCGGCGGCGGCGGCATCGGGGTCGACGAGGAGGACGCGACGACGGAGGCGCGGGGGGGGAGGGGGAGGGCCGCGCGACGACGAGCGCGCGGGAGGCGCGACGCGGCGAGGACCCGCGCCGCGGCGGCGGGGTGCGCGCGCGTCGTCGTGCGAGGACGGGTCCCCGGGTCCCGGGACCCGCGCGACGCGAAGTGCCGGGGGGCGACGAGCGCCACGCGGCGGGGGCGCGTTTGTTGCTCCGCGCGCGCGCTTGAACGCGTTCGTCGACGTTATTTCGCGCATCATCGTCGACGGCGGTCGAACCGTCGCGACGCGTTCCCGCTCCCGCCCATCCCTCGCCCGCGCGGCGCGCGACCGCACCCCCCCCCGGTCCCCCGTCGCGCGCGCGATGGCGTCCGTCGCGCGTCTCCCGCCGGTCGCCGCGGGCGTCCGCGCCGCTCGTCGCGCCGCTCGACGCGCGTCTCGTCGCGGCGAACGACCCCCCTCGGCGACGATCGCCCCTCGCGCCGACGCCACCGACGCCGCCTCCCCTCCCGCGCCGTCGTCGCCCGAGACCCGCTCGTCCCAACCCCCCCGCCGCCCCCTCGGCCGCCGCCTCGCGCTCGCGGGCGCGTCCCTAACCGCCTCCTCCGCGCCCCTCCTGGCGTCCGCGCTCGTGGACGACGTCAACGCGCGGGACGTCTTCGAGCGCGCGGGGCGATCGGTCGTCGGCCTCGCGGATTACGTCGAGGGCGCCCCCGACGGCGGGTACGCCCCGAGGGGCACGGGCGTGGTCTGGACCGAGTTCGCGGACGGCGGGTTCGTCGTCACCAACTTCCACGTCGTCGCGCCGTACGTCGCGCGCGACAACGCCAACCCCGCGAACGCCTCCTCCGCCGACGCCGCCGCCGCCGGAAAACGACCACCCCCTAAACCCTCCCCCGCCGCCGCCGCCTCCGCCGCCGCGCTCCCGCCCGGCGCCCGCCTCCGCGTCTCCGCCCCCGACGCGACCACGGGCGACACCGCCTGGTTCGACGCCGTCGTCGTCGGCACCCAGCGCGCGTCCGACGTCGCCGTCCTCAGAGTCTTCCCGCTCGAATCCGCCGCCGCCGCCGCCGAAGGATCGATCGGCCGGGTTTCGGATTCCCCCGCCGCCGCCGCCTCCTCCTCGCCGCCGCCGCCTCGCCTGTTCCCGATCCCGGTGGGCGCGTCGGAGGACGCCAGGGTGGGGCAGAGCTGCTACGCGATGGGCGCGAACGTGGACAAGGGCGAGATGGCGGCCGGGCGGAGCTTCCGGAGGCAGAGCGGCGTGAGCGCCGGGGTCGTGAGCGGGCTGCGGCGGAGCGTCCCGAGTAAAAACGGGACGACGATTCGAAACGTCATCCAGACGGACGCGGAGGTGCCGGAGAGCGCCGCGGGGGGACCCCTCGTGGACTCGAGCGGAAGGCTCCTGGGGATGAGCGTCACCACCTACGGCGCGAAGGTGAGCCCGGGGCTCAGCTTCGCCGTGCCCGTGGACGACCTCATCAAGATCGTACCGAGCCTCATCACCCTGCACCAAGTGAGTTGAACCAACGCGCGGAGTATGCTATTGTCACGTCGGGTGATATTTTATTCGGGTTTTTTAAAAAACGTAACGGTACCGGCGTTAATTACCTCCTCACCACCTCGGGGGCACCCTGATGAGCGCGTTCGGCGTCCCGGGTAGGAACGCGCCCTCGCCCGCGTCCTCCTCCCTCAGCACACCCCTCGTCGCCGCCTCGAGGAGCGCCGCCCGCACTTCCTCCGCGGTCGCCCCCGGGTGCGCCTCCAGATAGAGCGCCGCCGCGCCCGCCGCCGCCGCCGCCGCCATCGAGCTCCCGCTCAGCGTCGCGTACCCGTCGTCGTCCCCGCCGCGCGACGACCCCCCGCCGCAGCGCGAAGGCGCGGAAGGCGGCGGCGGGCTCTCGCTCCCGCAGGCGCTCCGCACGCGGACCCCGGGAGCGAAGACGTCGACGCACGGTCCCGTCGACCCGAACGCGTAGGGTCGGTCCGAGGGGTCCGACGCGGCGACGGCGAAGGCGGCGGGCTCACGCGCCGGCGAGACGCCGCACGCGGACGCGCCCGCGTCGTTCCCGGCGGCGACGATCACGAGCACGCCGAGGCGGTCGTGGAGGAGCCGAGCGGCGCGCTCGACGCTCCTGGACGATTCCCCAGCGCGGAGCCCGAGCGCGGCGACGACGACGGAGGGCGTCGGAGGCGGCGACCGATCCGACCGATCCGGCGAGGTTTTTGGAGTCTCCGCCTCGTCTCCGAGTAGTCTCTCTCGCCTCGCGGCGACGTGCGCGGCGATCCACGCGAAGCCTTGAAGGACATCGCTCACCTTCCCGGCGCCGCCGCACCCGAGCACGCGGACGGGGTGGATGGTCGCCTGCGGCGCGACGCCGTGGAATCGCCCGGCGACGATGGCGGCGACGTGCGTCCCGTGCCCGTCGCAGTCGACGCGGCCGTCGCCGAGCGCGTCTCGGTCTTTTTCGTCGGCGGCCAAGTCGACGCCGTCGCTCACGACGCCGGCGCGGGCGAACTCGCGGTGGGACGCGCGGACGCCCGAGTCGAGGACGTAGACGTGCGCGCCGGCGCCGCCCGCGGGGGAGGCGACGCCGTCGAGGGGGAGGAGGCGCTGGTCGAGGCGGTCGAGGACCCAGGGAACGGGTTCGGGCGGGGGGGAGGGGGAGGAGGACGCGCGCTCGGTCAAATCTCGGAGGGCGAAGACGTCGCGGTCGGGTTCGGCGAGGAGGACGCGCGCGCCGAGGCACCGTCGCAGGGCGCGGACGTTGGCGCGCGTGAAGACGCCCGACACGCCCGACACGACGCCCCGCGCGCGGCCGTCGCCCCCGCCGATGACGCGCCGGCACAGACCGCGCGCGCGGCGCGCGCACGCCCGCGTCCACGGCCGCGTCCCGCCGGGGTCGTGGGAGGCGTTGGCGCCCGGCGGGGGCAAAGACGCGCAAAGAGCCTCGGCGTCCCCGACGTCGCCGCCGCCCTCGGGGTCGAGCAGCAGCACCCACGGACGCGCCTCCTCGCCCGTCGCCCCGGGCGTCGTCGCCGCGAGGAGGAGCGTCGACGCGGCGAACGCGAGGACGCCGCGCGGCGTCATCGCCCGCGGGGGCGAGGGAGGAGTGGCAGGGCGCCCGCCTCGAGTCTTCGAACGTCTTTCGTCTCCTTCAGCAGAAAGTCATCATTTGTGATGAACATTTTAAACTTCTCAAAAAATACTCTCGAGGGCGCGCGCGCCGTCGGCAGCCGAGTCATCAGCTCCTCTTCTCCGCCTTCTTCTTGAGCGCTTCGGGGAGCGCTCTCCTCTCGCGCCCGCGCCCCGCTTTCTTCATCCCGAGCGTCGCCTGCCAGAACTCCTCCCCGTTCGGCGCGTCGCACATGTGGTCGGGCTTGAACGTGTTGCACGTGTTGGCGCAGCACAGCGCCTCGAGCTCCACCCCGAGGTCCTCCTCGCACGTCCGCCCGCCCCCGCCCGCGCGCATGGAAAATCGCCCGGTGCCCTCCTCGCCGCACGTCGCCGACGTCCACACCTTCTCCGCCTCCCCGACGCCGCACGTCGGCGACCGCTGCGCCACCGTCACCTGGTTGTTCTGGCACAGCCCGCCCCCGAGGCTCATGCAGTACTCCTCCGCCTTTCGGTACGTCATCCGAGAGGAAGCCGCCTCGTCGTCGCCCAAGGACTCGACGGACTTGGCGCAGTGGCCGCACACGTGGGGAAACGCGGCGGTGTTGCCGTACTTCCAACGCGTCGCCTGGCAGCACGCCCCCGCCTCCGAGATGAAATCGCTCTCGGGGACGTCCGGCGCGTACGCGCGGCAGGGAGGGGACTTGCAGTCCGTGCACGGGGGGAGCTCGGGCACCGTCGGCGCCTCGGGCGTCTCCGCGTCGGAGAGCGCGGGGGGCGCGGGCGTGCCGTCGCTCTGGCGACGGCGCATGAACGCCTCGAGCGCCGACTCTTCGTCGGCGTCCAAGTCGTCCGAGGCGTCCGAGTCGTCGCCGTCCGGGCCCTCCTCCGGGTACTCGACCGTGACGACTCTTCCGTCGTCGAGGGTGATCGTCTCCGGGCCCTCTTTCGTGGCGTTGACGGCGTAGTGCGTCCCCGCCGACCTCGTGGCGATGTCGACGCCGTGTTGGTGCTTCTCGACGGCGATCGCGTGCTCAATCTCCTCTGCGGCGGACTCGCTCTCTTCCTCGATCTTCGCCGCCTCCGCCGCCGCCGCCGCCGCCTCCGCCTCCGCCTCCTCGCGCGCCCGCCGCTCCGCCGCGTCCGAAGCCGCGTGCTCGGCGTCGAACTGCTCCTCCCCGGCGACGTCATCCTCGGCGTTCTCCGCCGTGGTGACGTCCGACTTCTCGCCCCAGTCCCACAGGCTGTGCGCCGCCTCGTTCGAGTCCTCGTCGTGATCGTCGAACTGGTGGAAGAAACCCTCGACGGCGTGCTGAGTCGCGGCGGCGGCGTTGGAGATGGCGGCGCCGGCGTCCTTCGTGGCGTCCGAGACGGCGTCGACGGGGTCCTCGACGGCGTCGGCGACGGCGTCGCCGGCGTCCTCCGCGCTCTCGCCCGCGTTCTTGAAGCCGTCCTCGACGGCGTGCTGGGTCGCGGCGGCAGCGTCGGCGATGGCGTCGCCGGCGTCCTCCGTGCTCTCGCCCGTCTGCTCGAAGCCATCCTCGACGGCGTCGGCGATGGCGTCGCCGGCGTCCTCCGCGCTCTCGCCCGCCTGCTCGAAGCCATCCTCGACGGTGTGTTCGGCGTCGATGACGATCTCCTCGATGCCGTGCCCGTGCGTCTCGTGCCCGCGCTCGTGCTCGTGCGTCTCGTGCTCGTGCTCGTGCTCGTGCGTCTCGTGCTCGTGCTCGTGCTCGTGCGTCTCGTGTTCGTGCTCGTGCTCGTGCTCGTGCTCGTGCTCGTTCGTTTCGCGCGCCTCGTGGCGCATCGCGTCTGCTGTCTCGGCGGCGTCGACGGTCTCGCCCGCGTGGTGGTGCACGCCGTCCGCGGTCTCGCCCTCGTGCTGCACGAACGGCTCCTCGAGCTCCTCGAACAGTTCTTCCGCGAGCGGTTCGTCCGCGCGGCCCTGGGTCTCCGCGTGAAGCACGAGCGTCTCCGCCGCGGGCTCTCGCTCCGCCTTGAGCACCGAGGGCTTCACCGCGTCCTCGACGGACCCCTCGTGCTCCGCCGGGACGGGCACGCGGACGTCCTCGAGGTACGCCGGAATCTCCGGTCGCTTCTTCCGCGCGGGGTGGTTCGCGGCGAGCACCTCGATCTCGCAGAGCATGACGAGGTCCGCCTCGTCACGCGCCGACGCGCGAACCCTCGACGCGACGACGCCGTCGCATTTATCCACCTCGAACGTCTCCGGCGTGCCGCCCTTCGCGCCGTCGAACGGTCCGACGACGCCGCACTCGAGCCACTCGCCGTGCGCGGACAACGCCTCGACGACGGCGGCGGTCCTGGTGGCCTTCCCGAGCCGAGCCGCGGCGGCGTTTCGGTGAATCTCCCTCGCCGCCTCCTCCCCGAGCGCCGACGCGACGTCGCCGGGCGCGGCTTCGACGCGCACGCGGCCGACGGTGAACTCGCCCTGGAGGTCAATCTCCACGTCCACGTCCACGCGGCCCTTCGCGCCGGTGCCCTTGACGACGAACGGGCACGAGCCGTCCTTCTTCCAGCTCGCCCCGTGCGGCTTCCCGTCGACGACGGCCCACGCCTGCGGGGGATCGACTTTTTTGTGCAGCGCGAGGTTCTCGCGCGGCGCGGGCGTCGTGAGGTTGCCGACGCAACTCGAGTCCCCCGCGCCCGGCGCCATGAGCTCGCCCGTCTCGTCGCGCAACGCCGCGTTCACCTCCGCGCCCGTCATGGCGTAGTACGTCGCGTACCCGACGACGCCCGTGGGGCTCATCCCGGACGCGCGCCACAGCATCCCGCGCTTGGCGCTCGCGCCGAGCTCGAGCAACAGGCAGTCGCCGTCGAACGCGCCGTGGTTAAACGCGTCGCACCCCTCCGTGGCGTCGCACGCGTTCGCGCACTCCTCCAAAGACTCCACGCGCATCGTGAGGTTGTGCTTGGTGAGACACCAGGCGGGCTCGCGCGCCGTCTCGACGTTCCCGGGCGGGGGCACGAACGCGCCCTCGCCGCCGGGGCCGCACAGGCGACACGAGTAGTCGTCCGTCGCGAAGGAGCCGTCGGCGGCGGTGACGTGGAAGGCGTGGAACGACTCGCACCCGGCGGCGCGCTTACACGCGTCGCGGCACTGGTCCAGCGTCGCGCCGTCGAAGCCGCCGACGTCCGTCTCGCACCCGCTCGCGCCGCCGCCGAGCCGCGCGGAGAGAGACGAGGACGAGGACGACGCGGCGGTTCGCCGCCTCCGCCCCTCCCCGACGCGAGCCGCCGCCGTCGCCTCGGGATTGGCCCAGTCGAAGTTCCCGCCGTCGATGGACTCGTACACGTCGCACAGACCCGGGTTATCCGCGACGAGCGACTTGGCGGGGCTCGTCACGCGCGCGCCCAGGGGCGCCAAGACGGTCGCCGCGGACTTACCGCCCTGGAGGTGCGCGAGCGCGCCGGGCTTGTACGAGTACACGCGCCCGCGGCAGTCGCGAGGAGAGTACAGCTCGCACCCCTGCACGCCGCCGCCGCACGTCCCGGCGCCCGCGAGCCCGAGAGCCGCCGACGGGTCGGGACGCGTCGCGAACGAACCGAGCGCCGCGGCGTTCGCCGCGAACCCCGAGGAGGAGCGCGAGTAAAGGCTCGCCGAGGCGACGCCCGCGACCGCCGCCGTCGCGAGCGCGGCGCGAGCCAGAGTGATCGTCGCGGAAGAAGAGAACCGCCTCCCCGCCGCGGGGAAAGAAAGAGAACCCGCGCGCTTCTCGACGGTGCCGTACGCCGGCGCGCGCTCGAGCAGACGCGCGCGGTCCGCGGAGGGCGCGTCGCCGAGCCGAGGGACGATGAGGGTCGTCTCGTCGCGGCCCGCGCGCGAAGAGGCGCCGGCGGCGACGAGCGCGACGAGCGCGACGAGCGCCGCCGCGCGCGCGCCGAACAAAGCCGGATCGCTCGCCGCTCGCGAGGAGGCGCCCAGGGTTCGTCCGTCTCCTCCCTCGGAGCCACCACCGTCGTCGGTCTCCGCCGCGAGGAGCGCCCTTCGCGCCGCGTTGGCCGTTTTCCTCGTGCGCTCGGCGCGTCGCTCGAACTGAGACGAGTCGACGCGGACGCCCCCGAGCGCGGGCATCCCCGGGGGCTCGCCGCCCGCCCCCGGGTCGGCGTCGACGTCGAACGCGAACGTCGCCTCGTGGCCTCGGTCGAACCAATCGGCGATCTCCGCCTCCTGGCTCAGCCTGTGCCCGTGGAAGAACTGCCCCCCGGGGGTTTGTTCCAGCTGCAGGACGCTCAGGGTGGCGCCGGGGCCCCAACCGCGCGCGAGGCCGCCCTCGTCCCTCGCCGTGAATTCATACGCGCCGGGGGGCAGGCACGCGACCCTCACGACGTTGGCGCCCCACGCGAACGCGTCGCCCCGCGCTGACACCAGCGCGTGCCCGCCGCCGCGCCGCTTGATGTCCCAGCCCATGTCCGTGGGCTTCGCGCCGTTGCCGTAGCTCGTGCACCCGATCATCACCGCGACCAGGGAGCCGCACGATTCGTTCGGGGGCGTCGCGGAGGGGTCGGAGAGGTCATCCACCGCGGAAATGGACGACGCTGCCGCGGGAGAGGAGGGGTCGACCATCTCGGGGAGGGCGTCCCAGGTGTCGAACCGGGCGCGGCCGTGGATCTGGTACGTCTTGGTGTTGTCCGGGGAGTCCCAGAGGGGCGGGCCGACGCCCTCGTCCTCGAGGAAGGTGAAGTCGAGCGCGGGGTCGGCGGAGTCGTACCGCGCGCCGCGCGTCCACTCGCTGCCCGCGCTGAACATGGTCATGTTGTAGTACTCGCGGCTGGTCACGGTGACGGTGAAGCGGCCGAACGCGCTCCCGCGCGTGGCGCTGCCGGAGGCGAGGATGAAGTACCCCTGCCCGCGGGGGAGGCACAGCGTCGTGGAGACGCGCGTGTCGTACTCGGGCGAGGAGCGGCCCTCGACGAATCCGAGATGGCCCCCGCCGGGGTGCGCGGACGCGTTCAGCGCGCGCACGTCGAAGCGCGCGTGGACGATCTCGCCGTCCGCGTGCTTCGGGAAGATGGCGAACACGTCCACCTCCGTGCAGTCCGGCGGGAGGGGCGCGCCCGCGGCGACGGCGGTCGGCGCCGCGAAGCACAGCGTCGCGAGCGCCAGCGCCAGCGCGGCGGACGCCCGGGACGACCACCCATCGCCGAGGCGGTCGGCGCGACGCGGCGCCATCGTCCGCGCGCCGGGCGACGAACCGCGAGGACGCGGGACGAGGCCGAGGCGGCGGAGGCGGCGCGTGGTCGCGAACGCGCGCGTCGAGCGAGGAAAAACCCGCTCGCGTGCGTGCGCGTCGTCGAGGGCGCGCTCGATGTGCCCGCGCGACCGAGATGCGGGGTGTTTCGTGGGATCGCGAAAAAGGTTTTGTTGGGTGTTGTGAGCGTTCCCTCGGTTCGCGAACCGGAGAGTCTGCCATAGAGCGTCGGCGGTCGGTTTGGGACCCATATCCAGTTTTGCACTCGCGCTCTTTTCTCCCCCGACCCTCGGGGAGAACGAAGCTTCACAGTTTCCTCGGGGGCTCGGGCCAGACCGCCCCGCGCGGCCTGAGGCTCGGGTCTTCCGCCGCGATGGCGGACCCCGACGAGCAGGCGCGGATGCTGGCGCAGATCATGGCGGCGCAGGGCCAGGCCCTGACCCCGGCGCAGATGCAGGCGCAGATGATGGCGCAGCAGCAGCAGCAGCAGCAGCAGCAGGGATTCCCCGGGGCCCTCCCGGGGACGGCGCCCCCCGGCGCGCCCGTGCCTTCCCCGCAGCCCTCGCCCGGGGGGCAGGAGATGACGCTCGCGCAAATCGCCGCCGCGCAGCAGGCCAAGCAGAAGAAGAAGGCCACGCCCAAGGCCAAGAAGGCGCAGGAGGACGCCGCCGCCGCCGCGCAGCAGCAGCAGCAGCAGATGGCGGCGATGCAGCAGGCGCAGCAGCGGCAGCAGATGGCGATGCAGCAGCAGCAGCCCCCCGGCGCGCCGGCGCCCCCCCCCGGCGCGCCCGTCCCCCCCCCGGCGCGCCCCGCCGTGGTTCCGCTCCGCCAGCGCCCCCCGCAGCAGATCGTGGACGAGCTCCGCGCGAACCTCGAGCTGATTCGGCGCGAGTACGCGGAGAATGTCTCGGCGGCGGCTCGGAGCGGGAAGGAGTACGAGCCCCCGAGCTTCGTCGCGTCGTCGCAGTACGACGCGGCGACGGGCATCGAGCTGTGGCTCACGCGCCACGCCCAAAACTTCAACGCCGTCGAGCTGGAGAAGAAAATAGCGATGCTTCGCGGGATCCAGGAGAAGTGCCGCGCGGGGGCGCTGAACCCCACGAACAACCGAGCGCGGATCGAGGCGCTCGCGTGCTGGGTCGAGCTCACGAAGACGTACTACATCTGCGTCCGCGAGAGTCGAAACCTCACCCTTCGGGGCGTCGCGGGGATCCAGGCGCCGACGTTCAGGCTCCCGGAGACGGCGAAGAGCATCCCGCCGCCGAGGGCACCGGACGACGCCTTCAACGTCGCGGAGCTGGACGTCGCCATGCGAACCCTCGTGGGCGCGCAGAAGTGGGTGGAGGAGGTGGAGACGCAGATGATCAAAGGATGACGAAGAGTGAGATCCGAGGGCGGCGAAGAAGCGCGACCCCGACGCTCGGTTCGAGGCGGGGTCGCGAAGACGTCCGCCGCGCGCGCTCGGGTTCGTCGACAAAAAAGTAGTACATCACATCAGGTCTCGGTCCTCGCGTGTGTTCGCGTCGCGTCGCCGTCTCGCGGGGAAACGCCCGACTCGTCCCTCTTCCCTCGTTTCGGGGTCCCTCCCTCACGCGCCCTCGGCGCTGGGCTCGGCGCTGGGCGCCTTCTTCGGCTCCGCCGCGTCGAACGCGCCGGGGGTGTCCGGGTCCGCCTTCGCCTCGCGCGGCTCCGGCTCGGCCCCGACCCGAGCCTCCGCGAGCTTCGCGTCGCCGCCCGAGGAGACTTTTTCTTTTTCCTTCTCGGCGTCGCCGCTCGGCGGGGGGGCGGCGGCGTCCTCCTCCTCCTCGCCGGAGTCCGCGTCCATCGCCTCGGCGTCGTCGTCTTCTTCTTCTTCTTCTTCTTCTTCCTCCTCCTCCTCCTCATCTTCCTCTTCCTCGTCCCCGGGGTCGTCGGCGCCTTCCTCCTCCCGCTTCGCGTCGGCTTCGTCATTCTCGCCGTCCGTTTTTTTCGCCTCCTCCTCCGCCGCGGAGGCGTCGGCGAGGATCTTATCCCGGTCTCCCTTGGTCACCGCCTCGACGATGGCCTCCACGGCGAGGTCGCCGATGGTCTGCCCGAGGATATCGGCGGTGGTCGTCCCCGCGGACGCCGCCACCGCCGCGAGCGCGGCGGCGGCTTTGGGTTCCTTCCCGAGGCACAGCGGCGCGATGCTCGCGATGAGTTTGTCCTTCACCTCCAGCGCGGCGTGTTGCGCCGCCTCCGTCGCGTCCCTCCACCGGTTCGCGGAGACGGCGATGACGATGGAGAGCTCGCCGTCGTCGATGGCGCCGAGGCGCACGACGATGGCGAGCCGGGCGATGTTCCACTTCCTTCGGATGCCGCTCGCGATCCGGCGCAGCGCCCCCTCGACGAGCGCGCCGTGTTGCGCGAGGGATTCGCTCAGCGCGGGGAAGCCGCTCTGCGACGCGCGGTCGGCGCTCGACGTGAAGCACGCCAGCTCGCTTCCCCCCGAACCGCACCGACGCACCGACGCCAACACGCCGTGGAGATCCAGCGGCGAGTTCGTCGCCTCGGTGATGTCGATGGAGTCGACGCCGGCGAGCTCTCCATCGAGCCTGTGCGCGGCGGTGACCGCGTCGAGGTCCGCCGCCGCCGCCGCCGCCGTGCGCGCCTCGTTGGCGGCGGCGAGCGCGAGCGCCGCGCGAGGAGACGCGGGTCGGGGCTTGGCCGCGGCCGCGACGCGCTGCGCGAGCGCCGCGAGCTGCGCCGCGCTCGAGCCGGATTCGGCCATCCCCCCGAGCATCGCCGCGAGCGCGGCTTCCTCCCTCTCCGTCTTGTCTTCGTCCCCCGCGGCGCGCGCGGCGTCGTTGGCGTGCGTCGCCGCCGTCACCGCCGCCGCGGAAATCGCCTGCGCGGCTCTCTCGGCGCCGATGTTCTCCATCGCCCTCGAGATGGCGCGCCTCCCGTCCTCCGACACCGCCGACGTGGACGCCGTGTCCTTCTTCCCGTTGACCACGGCCGCGGCGGCGGCGGCGACGGCGGCGGCGGCGGCGGCGCCGTCGAACTCGAACGGCGCAGCGACGGTGCCCTTCCCCTTGGTCACCGCGGCGGCGGCGGCGGCGGCGACGGCGCTCGCCGCCGCCGCGGCGGTGGGGAACGGGCTCGCCGCCTTCGCCGCCGCGGCTTTCTGCGCCGCGGTGATGGGACCGCCTCCGCCGTTCGTGAGGTTGAGGCTGTGCTGGTACGCCTGCAGCTCGGAGATCCGCCCGCCCCTCTGCGCCCACTTGCACCTCAGCGTCGCGTGCCAGTGGTTCTTGATGGCGTTCTCGGGGCGCCCCGGGAGGAGCTTCGCGAGCGCCGCCCACCGCGTGCCCAGCATCCGGTGGCCCTCCACCAGGATGCGCTCCTCCTCCGCGGTCCACTCCCCTCGGCGGATGTCCGGCTTGAGGTGGTTCAGCCACCTGTCGCGGCACTGCTTCCCGCGCCGCCCCTCCATCTTGTTCGCGATGAAGCTCCACTTTCTGTGCCCGTGCTCGTCAACCAGGCGCCGCAGCTGGTTGTCCTCGTCGAGCGTCCACTGCTGCGTCGCGCCCTTGAACGGCCGCTGCGACCCCGAACCGCCGGGGGTGCGCCCGCCCGAGGGGCTCGCGCCGTCGACGCTGCCGCCGGGCGTGCTCGCCTCGGCGCCGTCGTCGTCCGCGCCGACGGAGCCGCCGCTCGGCTTTTTCGGGGACTTGGCCGCAGCCTTCGCCGCCGCCTTCGCCGCGCGCGCCGCCGCCGCCTTCGCCTGCGCCGGGGTCTGCTTCTTAGCGCCCGCGCCCTTCTTCTCGGACCCCGCGAGATCCTTCAGGTCCTCCTTGGACGCGGCCTGCGCGCGGTGGAGGGAGGGGGCGGCGAGGGATCGAGGGGAAGACGAGGGGGCGAGGTCAGGGAAAACTCTCGCGGAGCAAAGTTGGACGAGGGGGAAAAAAATCGCGCGCGGCAACGCCACCGAGGCTAGGCGTTACGTGTCGCCTCCGCCACGGCCCCGCGACGGGGGGCGGGGGATCGGGGGGTCGAGATCAGGGCGCGACGCGGGTCTCGCGCGCGCGTATCGACGGCGGGTGGTCCGGGTCTCGCGCGGGGCGCGATCGAGGGCGCGAGGCCTCGACCGGCGGCGGTTTCGGGCGAGATCGCGCGCGCTCGGGGCGGGGAATCGCCCGCGACGCGCGCCGCGCGAGAGGGACAATTCCTCGCCCACCGCGCCTGCCCGCGGGCGCCAATCATCGGTGTAGAACCGAAGAACGACGCGGGGGGATCTTCGACGCGCGCGGGGCGCGCCGCGCGCGGACGAGCGGCGACGCGTCGCGTCTCGGAGGCTTCCGCGTTCGCTGGTTTCGCGCGAGCGCGCGTCGAACCGGGAACCGCGCGAGGAGCGCGCCGCGCGGCTCGCGCGATCAACGCCCCCCCCCCCGCGCGTCGCGCTTCCGGGCGGAAAAAAAACACTCGCGCGGCAAGCCCTACGAGGCCAATTGCCGCCGTCGGGCGGGGCGGAGAGAGCGGGCGTCGCGACGTCCGAGCGCGCACCTCGACGAGCCAGAAGAGCGAGTTGATGTCGTCGTCGCCCGCGGGCGCGTCCTTCTTCTTCGGCTTCGCCGCCGCCGATCGAGGGACCGACTTCTCCGCGGTCCTCCTGCGCTTCGGGATAGGGCCCATCGCGGGGCTCCCGTCTTCGCCGGCATTTCCGTGCTTCATGCCGCCCGTCGCCGCGCGCGTCTCCGACGCGACCCAGCCGCGGTTCGTCGCCGAGGAGGGACCTCTCGACCCGGGGTCTCGTTCCGACCCGAGCCGGCGCGTCGCGCGTCTCGCACTCGCCGTGCGTCGGAGGAATGCGCTCCGGAGGGGCGGCTGGGGCGGGAAAGAAACGCCGTCGTGAACGCCAGACTGAACGCCTGGGCGATGGCGTTGCGGCAAACGCCTGGGGTGGTAAACACCACTGCCGCGTTGGTGAATCCCGAGCCTTTCAATGACGGCGTCGCGCGCCTTCATCGGACGCGATCGACGGGTGAAAACCCAGGAATTGATATTTCCACCGCCCTCCACCGTGGCTTCCTCCGATTTTCCCCCTCGGGCGTTGTCGCGATTCCACGGGATTCGTCCGGTCGCACGGGTCGAGGGAGAAACGGACGAGCGATTGGCGCTGCCTTTCGCGCGCTCTCCTCTCGGACTGCTTTGACTGAGACCCATGAGACTCTCACCCGTCCGGCTCCCGCGCGCAGTTTGAGCGCGCCCAGCTGGACTCGTCGTCGCGGCGGGACTAACCGCCCGCTCGCGGTCGCGCCGCGCACTCCGCCCGCGCGCGGGTCTCGCGCGCGCGATGGCGTCGTCGCTCGCGGCGCCGGCGTCCGCGCCTCGCGCGTTCGTCGACCGCGGCGCGCGCGGACGCTCGCGGCGCGCGCGGACGCCGTCGCCGCGAGCGTCCGCGCGCGGGTCCCGGGGGGCTCGGTCGCTCGTCGTCGTCGCGCGCGCCGACTCGGTTCGCGATCGGGTCGGCGCGCGGCGCTCGGGGACCCGCCCGCGCGCCGCCCGCGCGGTCGTCCGGGCGGTTCCCCCGCGCGCGGACGCTCGCGGCGACGCGTTCGGCGCCGAGGGCGGGGGGTACCTCGAGGTGGAGGGCGGCGCTCGCCTCTCCGGCCTCGCGCGCGTCGGCGGCGCGAAGAACGCGGTCCTCGCCCTGCTCGCGGGCGCCCTCGCGTGCCGCGAGCCCGTCCTCCTCCGCGGCGTGCCTTACCTCCGCGACGTCCTCTCCATGATCGACGTCCTGCGCTCCGTCGGCGCGGTCGTGCACCTGGACGCGCGCGGCCCGGGCACGGTGCTCGTGGACGCCTCCGAGCTCACCTCGGACGCCCCCGATCCGGACGCGGTGCGGAAACTCCGCGCGAGCTTCTTCGCCGCGGGGCCCATCCTCGGCCGCCTCGGAAGCGTGCGCATGCCCCTCCCGGGGGGATGCGCCATCGGCGCCCGCCCGGTGGACCTCCACCTCGCCGCGTTCGAGGCCCTGGGCGCGGACGTCGAGGTCACCCCGGACGGCGTCGTGATCGCCAGGGCGACGAGCCGGGGCGAGGGCGGCGGCGACAAAAAACGCGGAGGAGGCGAACGCGGCGACGCGAACCGACCCCGGCTCCGCGGCGCCGGCGCCTTCCGCGCGCGGTACCCGAGCGTCGGCGCCACGCTCAACGCCGTCGTCGCCGCGGCGCTGGCGGACGGGGAGACGATCGTGGCGAACGCCGCGGCGGAGCCGGAGGTGGTGGACCTGTGCGCGATGCTCGTCGCCGCGGGCGCGAAGATCGCGGGCGCGGGGACGTCCGAGATTCGCGTCGAGGGCGTCGCGTCGCTGCGCGGGTGCCGACACGACGCCATCCCGGACCGGATCGAGGCGGGGACGCTCCTGGTCGCCGCGGCGTGCACGCGCTCGACCGTGACCCTCGCGCCCGTCGTCCCCGAGCACGTCGCGGCCACGCTCGACGTGCTCCGCGCGGCGGGGTGCGAGATCGCCGTCGCCGAGCATCGAGAGGACCCCGGGGGGCGCGGCGCCGATCTCGAGAACATCTTCGGCGGCGGCGGCGGCGGCGCGGGGGGGGCCGCGACGCGCGCCGCGCTCACGCTGACGCCGCCCCGGGGCGGCGCGCCGCTCTCGGCGTTCGACGTCTCCACGGCGCCGCACCCCGGCCCGCCGACGGACATGCAGCCGCAGTTCTGCGTCCTCGCCGCGGTCGCCGCCGGGACGTCGACGATCCGGGAGACGGTGTTCGAGAATCGGTTCTCGCACGTGCGCGAGCTCGCGAAGATGGGGTGCGACGCGACGCGCGAGGGCGAGGTGATCACCGTTCGCGGCGCGGGAGGGGTCCCGCTCAGGGCCGCGGACGTGCGCGGGAGCGATCTCAGGGCGAGCGCGGCGCTCGTCCTCGCCGGCCTGGCGAGCGACGGCGCGACGCGGGTGGAGGGGCTGAAACACCTCGACCGCGGGTACGAGCGTCTCGACGAAAAACTCGCCGCGCTCGGCGCCGTCGTGCGAAGGCGCGAGTGTTCGGAGTGACCGCCGAAGGAACTCGGTATCGGACGCGGAGGCGACGGCGATCTCAAGCCGTCGCGGGGGCGTCGGGGGGGCGCGCGTACGAGTACGCGTATTTTATGTTCGGTATCGCGCCGGCGTATGACATAAAGTATGATACGTTTTATGAAAATATTTTCGTAGTTTTCTTCCGCGCTTCGCGCGCCTACGCGCGTTGCGCCGGCGCCGCCTCGCGCCCCGCCGCCTCCGCGCCGTCGCTCGACGTGGAGACGTCCGAGTTGAACGTCCCGTCGTCCAGAACGCCGCGCGCCGAGTCTTCGCTCTGCGCGAAGCGCGCCTCCCCCAGCGATTTCGACCGCGTCTCCGGTCGGCTCCCCAGCTTGTCCTTCTTCGGTAACCCGCCGCCGACGACCCCCGCGACGGGCGCGCCCGTCCACCCCGTCCCGAGCCCCCCCCCGAAGATCGACGTCCGCGCTTTGCGCTCCGCGCTCGCCGCGGCGTGGCCCCACGAGAACGAGAACGATCTCGCGCGGCTTCGGCTTCGTTCGCCGCTCTGCCGTATGCGCCACGCCTCGTCGAACGCCTCCCCCGCGGCGCCGTCGGTCTCGGGAGCTCCGGCGGAGGCTCTCGCGCGGCGCTCGGCTCTCGCTCGCGCGGTCACGCGCCCGACCGCGCGCTCGTCCTCCCACTCCCCCGCGCGCAGCGGGTTGATGCTGAGCCTCGGCACGGGCGGCCCTCCGACGCGCCTCTGGCGGTGCTCGCGGCTCCTCGTCTCGAGCTCGTGCGAGGACGGGAGGTGCTTGAGCGTGAGCGGCTCGCGCGGTTCGCCGGAGGCGAAGAACGGGTGCGCGAGCGCCTCCGCCGCGCTCCCGCGCGACGCCGGGTCGAGCGAGAGCAGCTTGTCCACGAGGTCGATCGCGTCCGGGGGCAGGCCCTCGAACAGGTCCCTCACCACGCGCTCGTACGGGCGGTTCGGCGCGCCGACGGGGTACCCCCCGTCGCGCGCCGCGAGCGCCGCCGCGCCGTCCGATCCGCACGTCTTGAAGATCTTGTGCAGCTGCTCCACCTCCGTAGCGCCCGAGAAGAGCGGCGCGCCCAGGAGCAGCTCCGCCAAGAGACACCCCGCGCTCCACATGTCAACCTCCGCGCCGTACCGCTGAGAACCCAGCAAGAGCTCCGGCGGGCGGTACCACAGCGTGATCACGCGGCTGGTCATCGGCTCGCGCCGCGGCGAATCCAGCAGAACCCCGTCCCCGGATGCCCGCCGCCCGTGCGAGTGCTCGCCCGAGCCCTCCGCGTCGTCCGACTTCTCCGCGTCGGCGTCGCGTCCGCGTCTCTCGCGCATCACCGCGAGGCCGAAATCCGCCAGCACGCACGACCCGTCGTTGGCGACCAGGACGTTGCTCCCCTTGACGTCCCTGTGCATGACGCCCAGCTCGTGGCAGTGCTTCAGCGCGGTGAAGATCTGGTGCGCCACGTCCTTCACCTGCCCGACGCGCATGCCCCCGCGCTCCGTCGCGGAGAGGAGCCCCGCGAGGTCGTGCGCCACGAACTCAAACGCGAGGTACATGGCGTCCTCGTCAGGGGTGAGCGCGACGTCGAGCAACGACACCACCCGCGGATGGCCCGCGACATGGCGCAAGACCGAGATCTCGCGCGTCGCGAACCTGAGCGTCTCCACGTCGGCGTCCATGAGGGAGATTTTCTTCAGCGCCACCGTCACGCCGCGGTGGAAGTCCCACGCGCGGTACACCGCGCCGTAGGTGCCCTGTCCCACCTTGGCGATCTTGCGGTAACTCGCGATCGCGCGCGGCCGCCGCCACTCGGGGGACGCGACGTGCGCGGGGCCCAGGTACGCCTCGAGCCACGCGGGCCAGCGGTCGAGGTACGCGTCGGGGGACGATCTCGCCGATCGGGGGACGAGCGCGCCGATCGGCGCGGGGGAGGGCGCCCGCGAGTCGCCCGCGTCCGAGGGAGCCAGCTGGTCGCCGAGCGTCGCCTCGTCCGCGGCGTTGGACACGACGGACGCTTCGGGCGACGATTCCGGTCGCCCGGAGAGGCGCGCCGCGTCGTCCGACGCCGGGATCTTCGACGCCGCGCGCGCGCTCGGCGCGGAGGCGAGGGCGGCGGGCGGGACCGAGACCGGCGCGTGCGCCTCCCCGGACCCGGACCCGGACGCGTCCGCGCGAGGCGCGGACGCGCACGCGCCCATGACGGTCGGTCACGCACGCGGCCCCGTCGGTCAGAAGCGTGTGTGCAGCCACGGCGCGGAGATCGAACGCGCCGACCCGACACCCAAAACGGGGTCCCGCGGCGTGAGGCGCGGGTCGCGAGCTCGAATGAACCCGCGCGTACGGACCCGCGCGCGCGCTCGGCGACGCGTGCCCTGCGCGAGACGTACTGGCGCGGGGAGGTGGCGCGTCGCCAGCTGTGAATGACGAAGCGCTGTCTCGCTCACAGCTGTAGATCAGAGTCGGTCGCGTCGAAAAGGGCTCGCAGCTTGAAATACGAATCAATTTAGCAAAAATGTCTGACTGGTCGACTGGGTGACCAAAAAAATTTGCGGTCCGACCAAAAAATCTCAAAATATCCAACCTGGCCGGAAAGCGATCTTCGATCCGTGTGTTTTCCTATCGTCGATCCGTCGACAATCACCTAACGGCCACTAGTCTCAAGAAAACCCGACTATTTGGTTTCCAATTCGTTGAAACCCGTTTTAGATTATGTGTGTCATACAGATGAGAGACCCGTAAAGGTACCTGGTAGTCATTCTATCCATCCAAGGAACGCGAGGCGCGTGCGCTCTCCCCGTCCGACCCGCGAGGCGTCGTCGCGCGAGTAAGTTGGGCCCGCCCGCGCGCGCGGCGACGGTCGGCTTTTGTGCTTTTCGTCGTGGCGATCGCGGTCGCGTTCCCGCCACTCCCGCGCGCGCGCCCTCCTCCGCGATCCGTCCGTCTCGGCCCGCGCGCGTCGCCCGCGCTCGGCGGCGGCGTCATGGCGCCCCCCGCCTCCCCCCCCTCCTCGCGCAAGGGCGGTTGGGTGGCGTCGACCGCGCACGGCGGGCGCCTGCGCGAGGACTTCGCCGACTCGCTGTCGCAGGGCGTGTTCGTGATGCGCAAGGCGCCGTCGGTGCCGAAACGATCGACCGCGAGGAAGGCGTTCGTTCCGCTCGTCCCCGACGAGACGCACGAGGGCATGGAGTCGCGCCGGGACGCGTACCGCGCGTCCTGGGCGGCGACGGACGCGCACATCAGCCGCGTCCTGGCGGAGGCGAACGCGGACGCGTTTGAAAAGCTCGAACGCTTCGTCACGTCGCGGTTCTCCGAGCGCGAGGCGACGCGTCGCGCGAACGGGGGCGCGGTCCCGCCGCACGTCGCGCAGCAGATCCCGGTCGGCCTCGTGCTCGCGGGCGGGGTCAACTCCGACGACCACGAGGAGACGTTCGAGAAGCTCACGAGGCACCTCCGCGAGCGCGGGTGCCACACCGCGATCCTCCGCTCGCGAGATCTGCGCGCCCGCGCCGCGGGCGCCGCCGCCGCCGCCGCCGCCGTCGCCGACGCGACCCTCGAGGACGACGCGGACGACGACGCCGCCGCCACCGCCGCCGCCGTCTCGTCCGCGATCGCCGGCGCGGGCGGGCTGAGCGGCGGCGGCCTCGGCGTCGCCGCGCGGTGCGTTCTCGCGCAGCTCGTCGCCGGCTCCGGCGCCGCCGGCGCCGCCTTCTCCGCCGCCAACCGCCGCGCGTCGGGCCGAAGCGTCCGCCACATCAAGCGGTGGTACGCGGCGGTGACCGCGCCGGACGAGGCGACGAGAGGTGACGAAGTCGAGAGAGTTGAGAGTCGTGGTCGAAGTCACCGCGGGGGGCCCGATCCTCCTCCCCCTCCGAAACACCCCCCCAAGCCGGTGGTGATCGTGGTGGAGGATTGCGAGGGCTTCGACGGGTCGGCGCTGGGCGACTTTTTCCTCGCGCTGAGCGACGCGGGCGCGGACCTCCCCGTCTGCGTCCTCCTCGGCGTCGCGACGAGCGCGGCGATGACGCACGGGATGCTCCCCGCGGCGGTCGCGGCGCGGCTGAGGGCGCGCGAGTTCAAGCTCTGGTCCCCCAAGTCCATCATGACCGCCGTGCAGGAGCGCGTCGTCGCCGACCCGCGTCGCGTGCCCGCGCTCGGAAACGACGCGCTCGAGCTCATCGCCACCAGGTTCAAGGAACACGACTTCTCGCTCTCCGCCGCGAGGCGCGCCGTGCACCTACTCACCCTGGACCATTTCATGAACCAACCGCTCAGCGCCATGGCGCCCGCCGCCGCGGGGGACGAAGAAGAACCGGACGATCGAGCGGAACCTTCCCCGCGGGGCGAGGGCGAGGGCGAGGGCGCGCCGGGGGCGCGCGACGAAAACGCGCTCGCGCGCGACGCGGCGGCGCGCGAAAAAGACGCGACGCGCCATCGACGCGCGCTCGACCTCGCCGACGCGATCCTCACGCCCAAGTCCGTGGCGTGGGCGCGAAAACACCTCCCGAGCGTCTTCGACCCCGAGACCCTGGAGACCGTGGACTCGGCGCCGGACCCGGACCGCGAGGCGCGGCGGCTGATCGCCGACGCGGTGGCGAACGCGTACCCCGCGAGGCGCAGGTGGAGGCTCGCGCTCAGGTGCGCCGCCGCCGCCGCCAGAGCCGTCGGCGCCAAGACCGAGCGCGCCGCGCTCGCCAACCTCCTCGTCGACGCCACCCGCCCCGAGTGGATGCCGGTGGGGGGACAACAACAACATACGCGCCCGGCGGAGGAGGGGAGGGGTGGTACGGGCGGCGGCGGCGGGGGGGGAGGGGAGCCAGGGCGAGGAGGGAGCCAGGGCGAGTCGCTCGCGCGGCTTCTCGCGGCGCGGCTGGCGAGCGCCGACGCGTGTTCCACGTCTTCGCTCGCGTCGCTCGTCCGCGAGTGGCGCGCCCTCGTCGCGCTCGACGACGCACTCGAGGCCGAACACGGGGCGTTGCTGCGCGAGACAGGCGAGGCGTTGCGCGAACACGCGACGGGGGGGGGCGAGCGCGCGGGGGGGGGAGGCGGCGCGGCGGGCGAGGAGGCGGCGGACGCGGAGGCCGACGAGGCGGAGGCGGGCGAGGCGGGCGATGAGGCGGAGGAGGCGGAGGAGGCGGAGGAGACGGGGGCCGGGGCGGCGGCGGAGGACGGGACGGCGGGTGAGCCACCACCCCCGGCGGGTGAGAGCGCGAACGCCCCCCCCCCGTCGTCTCCCGCGCCCCCCGCCCCCGCCCCCGCCCCCGCCCCCTCGGCGGGCGCGGGCGGCGCGGGGAGCCCGGACGGCGCCGCCGCCGTCGCCGCCGCGCTCGCCGCGCGCCGGCGGGGCGG
>MDSW01089240.1_pt1 | contig 29699 bp, 13 predicted proteins | sample 811171 | NCBI WGS metagenome assembly MDSW01 (sample SAMN05326641, study PRJNA326480) | marine metagenome | isolation source: seawater | place: Atlantic Ocean: North West | collected 2012 | reverse complement strand
GATATGCGACTGCAGCACGACGTCGTGCGCGGTGCGCGGTCGCGCGCGCGACGCGGTCTGGGACGCGACACTGAGACGCGGCACTGCTGCAGCTGACATTATCATATTTTGAGGGTTTAGGGTTGTTTCGCGCTTCGATACGGAGCCGCGGACCGCGTCTATCCGCTCGCCCTCACCAATCCTCTCTCCCCTTCTTCCCGCCGCCCGCGGCTGCCTCCCTCCTCTCCTCCTCCGCGGCGACGCTGTCGTCCGGCCGCCCCGTCATCACCTTCTCCTTGTCGATCGTTACCATCCCCAACCGTGCGCCGCTCGGCTTCCGGACAAACTTCGGGGACGTGTACGACACGTCAACCTTCCCGCCCGTCCGCACTTTGCTGTGAAACGCGGCCAAGTCCGCGGCAGCCTGCATGTCCACGTCCGTCGCGGTCTGCCCGGGATCGAGACGCAGCACGACGTGCGCGCCGGGGGCGCCGCGGACGTGGAACCACACGTCGTGGTCCGAGCCCAGCTTCAGCGACACCGCCTCGTTGCCTTTGCTGTTTCTCCCGACGAGGATGTCGCTCCCGCCGGGGGCGACGTACGTCCGCACGTTCGCCATCGTCTCCTCCTTGCGACGATTTCGCTTCTTCGGCGCGGTCCCGCCGCCGCCCTTGCCGCCCTTGCCGCCCTTGCCGCCGCCGCTCTTTCGCTTCTCCTCGCGTTTGATCGCCGCCGCGGCGCCTCGCCCGACGGGCGCCATGAGCTTCGCGTCGACGAGCTCAAGGTTTATCTCCTCGAGCGCGAGCGCGTCCTCGCTCGTGAGCTCCGTGAGCGCGAACTCGACGTTCTCCAGGTACGCCATCTCGTTCGATGCGGCTTCGAGGAGGGGTTCCACCTGCGTCGCCGTGCGTCGTTGTTTCCGCGCTTTTTTGTACAACTTCTCCGCCGCGTCCAGCGGTCCTTTCTGCGGGTCCACAGCCACGCGCCGCGCCTCGCCCGACTCGAAATCGTACACTTCCATCGTGTCTTGGCCTTGCGTCCACCCGTGCTGGTACGCCATGAGCTCGTCCGCTTGAATTTTCACGCTCTCGTGCTTCTCCGCGAGTTCGATTTGTTCTCGAAAGTTTTTCGCCTTTTGCGTCGTCTTCTTCAGCGCGGCCCTCACGCCCTGTAACAACCGATCGCGTTCCCTTCTGAAGACGTCCGCGTCCCCGGCGTCGCCGTACACCGCGGAAAACAACGCGCCGACGGGCCCGGAGCCATCCCCCGCGGTCGGAACGTCGGAGATGGCCTCGACGAGAAACGACGACGACGACGACGACGAATCCGCCGCCGCCGCCGCGTTCGAACCGGCGGGCCGCCGCAACAACATCTGCCCCCACTCCACGCACCAACCCGCGTCTTTCAACGCCTCCTCGACCGCGGCGACGTCCGCGGACGCGATCGCGTCCACCGCGCTCGTCGCGGACTCGATCCACCCCAACCACGCGCGGTGCAACTCGATCCAGTCGTCGTCCGCGACGTCGGCCGCGTTCGTCTTCGGGTCGACGCCGACGCTCGACGCGAGCGCGGCGGCGAGCGCGGGGGAGACGCCCCTGAACGCGCGCACGAGCCCTTTCGATATGCCCGGGGACGCCTTCGCGGCCGCCTTCGCCGCCGTCTTCGCCGCCGCTTCCGGGGTCGAAGCCTTCTTCGGTTTCTTCTCGTTCGCGCTCGACGCCGCGAGCGCGCTCGCGGCGACGACAAGCTCTCTCCACTCCGTCGCCGCCAGCCCCGCGTCCGGGTCCACCCCCGGCGCCGCCGGCGGCGGCGCGTACTTAAACCCCGGCGAAATCGGCCGCACGGACGTCTGCGCCGCGCCCACCTGGTACGCGCACGCGACGATCTTATTGTCGTCCCGCGCGTCTACGAGCACGACGTTGCTGTTCCTCGCCATGATCTCCGCGTGTACTCGATACGCCGCGTCGCCGCCCGGGCGCTCCGCGAACTCGAACGTCGCGACGCGCTCCCAACGCTCCGGGAGCGTCACGCGCGTCAGAATCAGCCCGCGCAGGGTGGCGTTCATTCGCTCGCCGAACGCGAGCTGCTCGGACTTGTGCACGCGGGGCGGCGGCGGGCCGAGGCGGACGCTCGCTGCGTTCGGGTGCCACGACAGATGGAGCGCGGCGTTCCCTTCGAGTCCTCTCAGCCCGAGGACGACGGAGTACGCGTCGCCCTGGACCGCGATCTCGACCTTGGTAGGGGTCGCGACGCGGGAAATTTCCAGCGCGCTCGCGAGGAGCGCGGTGTAGTCGAACGACGGGAGCGACCCGTCGCGCGTGAAGTTTCCCGTGGCTAACGATCTCGGCGGCGACCGAGACGGAGACGCGCGCTCCGTCGACGCGGGCGCGTGCGCGTCCGTCGCCGCGCTCGCGGCGGTCGACGCGAACGTTCGCGCGCATCGTCTCGTCGACGCCGTCCTCGCGAGCGCGGTCGAGCCGGCGATGGCGTCGTCGCGGCGCCACGCGCGAAGGTGATTCGGAGACGCGCGACGACGACGGGAGTCGTCGTCCGCGAAGTCGGCGACGACGACGCCCGCGCCCGCGCGCCGTTCCCGCGTCGGCGCGCGCGCGGCGTTTCGAAGGCACGCGCACGCCGCGGCCCTCGTCCGCCGCAACGCACCGCGCGCCGCCATCGGGGTCATCGCGTGACACGACGCCGCGCGCATCGTCCTCTGACCGCGGAAGCGCGTCGACGTGTAGCCACCATTCAGTGCACGAGCCGGTCCGAGATTCGTTGAGCGTTCACTGGCGAAGGACTCCAGCCGCTCTCGAAGACCGTTTTCTCCGTTACATCGCTACGAATGCATCGCACGCGACGCGCGCGCACGTCGCGCGCGCGATGCCCCCTACCCCACATCCCCCCCGTGAACCCTAAACACCAACCCTAAACACGTCGTCGTCGTCGTCCTCAGCTCCGCGGCTTCGGCGTCACCTCCGCGGCGTCGACGGCGCGCACGAAAATCGCATCCGCCGGCGCGGGCTTATCTCCCTCCTCCCCGACGTAACTCGCCGCGATCGCGAGCGCGTCCCCTTCCGCGTTGAACGCCAGCGCGGCGACGCTCGTGGCATACCTCGGGTACTGATACAGACGCTTCTTATTCCCGCCGTCCCACACGTTCACGAAACCGTCCCCGCCCCCCGTGGCGAACGTCCCGAGCTTCTCGTGAAACGCGATCGCGTGCACCGGATGAATCGTCTCCACGCCGCCCTCTTTGCTCCTGTGGCACTTGAACGCGTACTGCCTCGCGATCGCTTCCTCCGATCGATCGAAATACTCCCACCCGACCCTCCCTTCCACGCTGCCGACCGCGAACCCGGTCCCGTCCGGGAAGCAGCGCGCGACGCGCGTCTGATGCGACAGCGTCGACGTCCTCGTCTGCTCCGGCGCGCCGCCGAGCGTCAACCCGAGCGGCGTGTACACGTGGATCCCCAGCCCCGCCATGGCGACGACGATCTTCTTGTTCGCGCTGCTGCTGGGCGGGGTGATGCTCATGGAGTAGACCTTGTCCGGGAGGTCCACGCGCGCGACGCAGCGGCGCTCCGGCGGGAGGCGCGGGTCCCACGCGCGGAGCGTCTTGTCCCATCCGCCCGAGATCCCCAGCCCGGTGTCATCGTCGTACGCCACCGCCTTCACCGCGGCGTCGTGGGACCCCAGGACTTCTTCCGCGCCGGTCATGAGATCGTGGCGGGTCACCACCTTCGCGATCCCGCCGCTGATCACCGCGGTCCCGCCGGCCTCGGCGAAGCACGCGTCGAGGACCGGGCCGGGGGTGGCGAAGTGCTGCCGCTGGGATGATCGATCGCGCGCGGGATCCGCGTCGTACACGCGCACGCCGCCGTCCCACGACGTCGCGAGGAGCAGACCGCTGTCGGGGGAGAAGTTTAGGGAGGTGATCCCGTCCGTGGGGGGGGACGCGAGCTCCATCCCGAGGGGGGAGCCGCTCGTCCCGGCGGAGGCGGCCATCGTTCTGTCGAGCTGATGAGCTGTTCGAACCGCCGGTGAGCGCTGATGGGATGAGACCGGTCGGTCGGCCACCACGCCGCGCGGCCACGGTGTCTGCGCCTTTGGTGTTCTTGGTTCTTTCTTGATCGTCGGGCGGCGCGCCACTCGCGGTCGCCGCGGCGCACGAGCGGCGACATGGGCAAGTATCGCCTCGCCGGCGTGAAGGAGGCGCCGGTGTTTCACCCCTCCGCGGCGGAGTTCGAAGATCCGTATCGGTACATCGCGTCCATTCGCGACGAAGCGGAGGCGTTCGGGCTGTGCAGGATCGTCCCTCCCGCGGGATGGCGCGTTCCTTTCGATCAAGACACGTCCGCGTTCGCGTTCAAGACGCGGATACAGACGGTCAATGAACTGCAGCTGAGGCTCAAGAAAGGGAAGAATCGCAGCTTCCGCACGGAGTACGCGGACTTCATGCAGAGCAGAGGGCAGAGCGTCACGCGCTGGCCCGTGTTCGGCGGCAAGAAGCTCGACCTTCAGGCGCTGTACGATACCGTCACGAGCCGAGGCGGATTCGAGGCGGCGTGCAAGGGGAAGCAATGGCGCGACGTCGCGCGCGCGATGGACGTTCCCGCGTCCGCGACGTCCGCGGCGCTGGTTCTTCGGCAGCTCTACGAGAAGTGGCTGCTGCGTTTCGAGCAGCACAAGGCGTCCACGGAGAGCGGCTCCCCGAACGGCAAGGGAAAGGACGCCGCCGGCGCGAAGAAGGAGAGAGAGTCCGCGAAAGAACGCGAGAAGCGCGAACGCGCGGAGGCCGCCGCGGCCGCCGCGGCCGCGCAGGAACCGCCCACCGCGGGCGAGGAGGACCTCCTCGAGGCGCTGTTCGAGCTCGGAAACGTCGCGCCGAAGCGCCCGAAGCTGGAGATGGTGCGCGTCGCGCGCGGCATCGCGCGGACCCCTCGCGCGCGATTCTCTTTCTCCGCGCCTCGCGTCCGCGTCAGGCGCGCGATATAATGATCGCACCCGCGCGCGCGGGGACGCCCCCGGCGCGCGCGAATCGCCGCGATTTCGCGTCCGATCCCCCGCGGGCGATCGCGTTTCGGCGTCGTCGACGCGGCGCGCGAGCGCGCGCGATCGCGTCGCGCGATCCCGCGTCGCCGCACGCGCGCGCGCGCGCCTCCCGCGAGCACGTCGCGTTTCCTAATCGACCGAGCGTCGCTGACGACAATTGCTTTTTTCCACCCTTCGCCATCGCCCGGCGCGCTTCAGGGCCTCGAGGAAGTCGCGCAGCAGCTCGACGAGGAAGCGAAAGGGCCGCTGATACACGCGTGTCTGAACTGCGGCGGCTCATCGCACGAGGAGTCCATGATCCTGTGCGACGGATGCGACCAAGGGTGCGTCGCCGACCGCGATCCGCGTCGCGCGCGATCGTTCGCGAGCCGTCGTGGATCTCCACACCGTCGATCGACGGTTCGCGCGTCTCGGTGCATCGTCCGGTCGCGCGAGCCGCGCCGCGTCGGAGAATTCCGCGTCCGAGACTGCTTTCTGTCGCCGAGAGATTTATTTCTCTCTCGACGGTTTTTTTTCCTTCTCTCCGCTCCCTCTCCTCTCCTTCTTCTGCCCGCCACTCCCGCTCACCGCCGCGTCTCTCTCTCTCCTCCCTCTCTCTCCGTTCGCTTCCCCCAGGTACCACATGTACTGCCTCTCCCCGCCGATGGAGGAGCTCCCGCGCGGGGACTGGTTCTGCCCCAACTGCGTCGCCGCCGCGAACGACGCGTCAGACTTTGGGTTCAACTCCGGGAAGACGTTCACGATGGACGATTTCGAAAAGTCGTGCCGGGACTTCGACGAGGCGTTCTTCGGCGGGGAGGACGCCCTCGCGAAGACGTCCACCGCAGACATCGAGGAAGCGTTCTGGAAGATGGTCGAGGAAGGCTGCGAACGGAGCGTCGACGTGCACCACGGCGGCGACGTCGACGTGTCCGCCAACGGCGGCGGGTTCCCGCGCCGCGTCGAGGCGCGCTCCTCGGGCGGCGCTGATACGCGGCCGGACGACGTGATCGCCGCGGCGGAGCACGCGTGGAATCTGAACAACATCCCGCGACAGGGCGGCGAGCACGCGTCGTTGTTGCGCCAAGTCACGGAGAACGTTCCGGGGATCACGACGCCGCTGATGCACGTCGGGAGCACGTTTTCGTCGTTTTGTTGGCGGTACGAAGACCACATGCTGTACTCGATCAATTACAACCACGCGGGCGCGGCGAAGACGTGGTACGGCGTCCCCGGGGCCAGCGCGGACGCGTTCGAGGAGTCGTTCAAGCAGTCCACCCCGGATCTGTTCGCCGCGCAGCCGGATTTGGTGTTGTCCCTCGTCACGATGCTGTCGCCGTCGCTGCTGCAAAACGACGGCGTCCCGGTGTACCGCGCGGACCAAAAAGCGGGCGAATTCGTCGTGACGTTCCCGAAGGCGTACCACGCCGGGTTCAACTGCGGGTTCAACGTCTCCGAGGAGGTGTGCTTCGCCCCCCCGGACTGGCTCCGGTTCGGGAACGACGCCGTGGAGCGGTACCGGTTCTACCGCAAGCCGAGCGTTCTGTGCCACGACGAGCTCGCGTGCGTCGTCGCAGCGGACGATCCGTCGGCGGAGGTGGCGAAGTGGCTCGTGTCGGACATAAAGCGCATCACTCACGACGAGCGCGCGGGAAGAGAGCAGCTGTTCACGGACGGCGTCGTGCGGAGCAAGCGGTACGTCCCGAAGAAGCTCGCGATGGCGGCGATGGCGAAGAAGCGCGAGTCGGACGTCCCCGGCGGCGGTTTTGGCGGCGGGTCGAACGCGAACGCCTCGTCGCTCGCCCTCGACGCCGCGCTGGACCCCACCGCGGAGACGGAGAGCGTCCTCGCGCTCGAGAACGCGAACGGCGCGTACGACCGCGAGTGCACGATCTGCCGGTACATTCTTCACTGCAGCGGCGTCGCGTGCAGCTGTAACCCGAACCGGCCGGCGTGCTTGCGTCACAGCGCCGAGCTGTGCGACTGCCCGCCGTCGCACCGAGTCATGTTCTACAGGAAGTCCATCGCGCAGCTCGAGCGGCTGTGCAACGACGTCGAGCGCGCGTCCGGAAAGAGAAGCAAAGCGTCGGACAAAGAGAAGGCGTTCGGCTCCGCGAAAGCGCGGCAGAAGCGCGCGGCGGCGTGGGTGAAGAAGGCGAAGGAGACGCTCGCGGTCAAATCGCCGCCAAAGGACCTTCACGAGCTCGAGCAAATCATGATCGCCGCGGAGGAGTTCACCTGGGCGGGAGAGGACATGAACGAAGTCCGAAAGCACGCCGCGAAGGTTGGGATCGCGATCGCGTTCCAGAGAGAGCTCGCGGTGCTGAAGCGTCGGCTCGCCGCGGAGGACGATGACGCGTCCGACGAGAAGACGGAGGGGAAAGATCGGTGGGTCGCCCCGGGCGTGGACGACGCGGACGTCGTCGCGCGCGCCGCCGCCGAGGCGCCGATGCGCGGCAAGCGAGGGCAAGAGGCCGTTTCGGTCGCCGCGACGGTGGGCCCCGTCAAGGAGGACCCCGTCAAGGAGGACCCCGTCAAGGAAGAGGAGGAAGGCGGCGACGTCGAGATGGCAGACGCGGCGGCGGATGGCGAAAAGACCGCCGGAACCGCCGCCGCCGCCGGCGCCGGCGCCGCCGCCGCGGGAAAAAAATCCTGCGGCGCCCCCGCGCGTCGCATGACGTTAGACCGCCTCCGCGAGCTCCTGAACGCGGCGCCGTTCCCGCTCCCTCCCGCGGACGCGGACGCGTTCGCGAAAGCGCTCGAGACGGGCGAGGACCTGGAATCGCGCGTCGTCGCCGCGCTCGACGAGCGCCCCTACCCGAACCCGAAAAAGTTCGCCGCGCTCCTCGCGGAGGTGGCGCGCGGCCCCTTAGAGGTGACGTCCGCGCGGAGGATCAAAGACGCCGTCGCCGCCGCGCACGCGTGGGCGGACGCGCATCGTAAGGCGCTCCCCGGGCGCAGGCACCGCCCCGCGCGCGCGGATCTGCCCACCACGGAGGACTTGCTCGCGCTCAAAGCGAGAAGCGCACATCTCCCGGTGCAACCCAACGACGTCGCGTCGCTCGACGCCGCCGTGGAAGAGACGAACGCCTGGGCGGCGAGAGCGACGAGCCTGATGGCGACAACGCCGTCGTGCGAGCTCGAGGACGCGAAGAAGCTCCTGGAACAGGGCGCGGAGCTCCCGTGTCGATGCGACGAGATGGACGCGTTGGAGTCGGCGACGACGGAGGCGACGACGTGGGCGGAGGAGGCGGTGGCCGCGGACAACGCCGACGCGCCTCTGAACATGCTGTGGAGCCTGCACGAGAGCGCGACCGGGATGTGCGTGCGCGCGAGCGAGGAGCTGCGGATGCTCGTGGAGCGCATACGCGTGCGGGAGTGGGCGGACCCCGCGAAGCTGGTCGCGGTGGGGAAGCCGAAGCCCAGCGTCGTCGAGGAGATCAAACGCGTCGCGGCGCAGGGCGCGGCGATCATCGAGACGGCTGGCGGTGACGAGCGCGTGCGCGAGGAGCACGTTACGGACGCGGAGCGGCAGCTGCTCGAGAAGCTCCGCGCGTGCGTCGAGAACGGCGAGGCGTGGGAGAAGCGCGCGAAGGCGGTGGCGGACGACGCCGCCGCCGGGAACCTCAAGCCGCTGGAGGATTTGGAGAAGCTCGTCGCCGAGGCGCAAAAAATTCCCGCGGCGTTGACGCACTACAAGGAGCTCTTCGACGCGAGCGTCGCCGCGCGGTCGTGGGTCGAGAAGGCGCAGCTGTGCCTCAAGGGGAAGCAGCTCACGCGGCGGGGCGCGAACGCGCCGCCGCCGACGCTCGCGCACGCGGAGCGTCTGATTCGCGACGCCGGGAAGTTTTCCGTCTCCGTCAAGGAGCTCGGCGCGCTCGAGGAACGCGTCGAGGACGCCAAGGCGTGGGGCGTGCGCGCGGAGGAGGTGGTCGACCACTGGCGCGAGGACGGCGCGGAGCAGAAGTTCGAGCAGCTCCTGATCGACCACGAGTCGTACGGGTTGGAGCTCCCCGCGGCGGCGGACGTTCGCGCGTGCCTCGCCGCGTTGGCGTGGGAACGAGAGGCGAGAGACGCGGTGAAGGAGAAGGACGGCGTGCCGACGTTGGAGCTCCTCGAGGATCTCAGAACGCGCGCGGACGACATCGACATGGAGGACATCGAGGACGGCCTGGGCGAGGACCTTATGAGAAGGTTGGAGGCTGTCGAGGAGTGGACGAAGAAGGTGGACGAGGCGCTGAGGTTCAGCGTCGGCGCCGGGGGATCGGCGCCGAAGACGATGTCAGCGGAGAGAGCCGCCGCCGCCGCCGCCGCGCACGCGGAGCGACGGCCGCAGCCGGAGATCATCAAGGCGTTCATCGACGAAGGGAAGAAGCTCCCCGCGATCGTCCCGAGAGTCGCGGAGCTGGAGACCATCCTGGACGAGCACCAGAAGTGGGTGGAGTCCGCGCGCGCGCTGTTGGGTCCGCCGAAGCCGAAGCCGACGCCGGAGGAGCTCCGGGCCAAGGCGGACGCGGACGCCGCCGCGGCGGCGACCGCCGCGGGAGAGGACGCCGCAGCCGCCGCGGCAGCCGCCGCGGAAGCGGAGGCGGAGCGGAAGCGCCAGAGTAAGAACAGCAAGAAGAAGAAGAAGGGCAAGGGTGGCAAGTCCGCGGCGGCGCCCGACGCGAAACCCGCGACGGCGGCGGATGCGAAACCCGCGGCGGACGAAGCAAAGGAAAAGGCGCGCATCGCCGCCGCGGCGACGCGCGTCCGCGACGAGGTCGAGAAAAAGCTCGCGGCGCGCGCGGAAGCTGGTAACGACGCGGACACCCGCCCCGCGATGGCGGACGTGATCGAGATGCAGACGACGGGGGAATCTTTACCGTTGAAGTCCGAGGAAGGGATCGAGCTCGCCGCCGCCGTCGCCTCCGCTGCGGCTTGGTCCGAGCGCCTGCGCAAGGTGCTCGTGCGTCCGCGATCCTCCGCGGGCGTGCACGCGATCGCTGTGGACGACTCGAAGACCGCGCTGACGCTCATCGTACAAAGCATCCGCGCGGCGACGTACGACCTGGAAGGCACGGGCGAACCCCCGGAGAGCGAAGAGGGCCAGTTTTGTTTATGCCGCCAACCCGGCGGGCGAGAGATGCTCGGCTGCGACGTGTGCGGGGACTGGTACCATCTCCGGTGCGCGGGCGTCACCGCCGGGTTCGCGCGAGGGGCGAAGAACTACGTGTGCCAAGCCTGCCTCGCCGCGCAAGGCGACGTGTTCAAGCTGAACAAGCCGGACGTGGTGTACAAGCACATCCACAGGACGCGCCGGCCGACGCTCACGGTGCTCGGCGAGATGCTCCTCGAGGCGCTCGAATTCAGCGGGAAGCTCCCGGAGGAAGATCTTCTCGTCGACGTCTTCGTCGAGCACCAAAAGTGGAGGACCGCGGTCGCGGGGGTCTTAAAGCGCCGAGGCGCGACCGCGGGCGTGGAGGGGATCGCGCAGGCGGCGAAGGAGAAAGCCGACGCCGCCGCGAGGGCGCTCGCCGCGGTCAGAGACGCGCGACTCGCGCGCATCAAGGGCGTGCACGATCGCACCGCGGCGGTGCAACAAGCGCAGATCAGCGCGGGCGCGACCGCGATGGCGGCCGCGCTGCTCGGCGCCGGCGGAGGCGGCACCGCGGCTGCGGCGTTGGAAGCCGCGCAGAGATCCGCGCACATGGCGCCGGAGCAGCAACTCGAGATGCTCGGGCAGCAAGTCGCCGCGGCGGCGGCGATGAAGCAGCAGCAGCTCACGCAGCTGAGAGGCGCCGTCGCCGCCGCCGTCGCCGCGGGGCTCGCCGGCGGCGACGGCGGCGCGGAGTCCGTCGCCGCGGCCGCGGAGTCCGCGTCGCCGTTCGAGGCTCTCCTCGTGTCGCATCTGCAAGAGCTCGGGACGTTCGTGCATCAGCTCGCGACGTGCCAGCAACAGATTTTGACGCAGCAACAGCAGAGCGCGGCGAATCCGGCGGGGTCGCAAGCCGCGGCGACGGCGCAGTACCAAGTGTTGATTCAGGTGATGATGATGCAGCAGCACTTCCTGACGCTGTCCAAGCAGCAAGACCTTCAGCTCGAGGCGCTCGGCGGGGGGCTGCTCGAGCAGCAGCGCGTCGCCGCCGCCGCGGCAGCGGCGGCGGCGGAGCAAGACGAGGAGGACGACCCCGACGCGGAGGCGCCGGAACCGCAGCCGCATCCGGAGGCGGCGGCGGCGGAGCCGGAACCCGAGGCGAAGGCGAAGAAAGAAGAAGAGGAACCGAAGGCGGAGCAGCCGAAGACGGAGGAGACCGAGCCGAAAGAAGAACCGCCGAAAGAAGAACCGCCGAAAGAAGAACCGCCGAAAGAGGACGTCGAGATGAAGGACGCGGACGCGGACGCGGACGCGAAAGAGCCGACCGCGGAGGAGCCCGCCGCGCCGGCGTCCGCGGCCGCCGCCGCGGAAGAGGACGACCACGACATCGAAGCGAAAGAGGAGATGCCCGGCGTTGCGCCTCTCGCGGTGACGACGGCGTCGAAAGAACCCTCCCCTGCGAACGACGCGAACGCGAGCGAACCCATCACGGCGCCGCCGCCTCGACGCAAGAAAGCCCTGGAAGGCCCGAGCGAAGAGGAGAAGGCGCTCGAAGCCGCGCACGCGGCGGCTGCCGCGGAGTACGCCGTCGCCGCGTCCAACCTCGGCGAGGTGGCGTCCCCGGACCCGAAGAAGCAAATCTTCGCCGGGCTGAAAGGCGCGCTCGCGATGGAGATCGACCTCAACCCCGCGGACGAGGAGCTCCCGAGCTTGCTCCGCGAGGTGTGCGGCGCGTCGTGGCGAGCGAGGGCGTCGGCGGCGTTGCACCCGATCGTGTCCCCGCGGTCAGCAGCGGCGATAAGCGCGGACGACGATAACCCGAACCGGTACCCGACGTTGCACGCGCTCGTGGATTTGAAAGAGACGGGGATCGCGTCCGGGTGCATTCGATACGCCTCCGACGGGGACAAAGAGTTCGTGGTCCCCGGGATCGAGCCGTTGGGCGACGAAGTCTTAGCGTTGGAAGCCGCGGGACAGTCGTGGCTCGACCGCGCTGCGGACGCGGTCGACGGCGCCAAGGAGGTCCCCGTGGACGAGGTGCAGGCGCTGATGGCGCAGGGCAAGGCGCTGCCGATCAACCTGAAGGACGAGCTCGAAGAACTCGGCGAACGGTGCGAGGTGTACTGCCTGTGTAAGACGGCGTACGACGCGCTCAGGCCGATGATCAGCTGCGATAAGTGCGAGGGGTGGTTTCACTACGAGTGCTGCGGGATGTCTCCGCCCGGTTTGGACGAGGAGGAGGACACCGGCGTGACGTTCAAGTGCCCGCCGTGCTGCGACGCCGGCGGCGAGACGTTTGTCGTTCACCGCCCCGCGGTGACCGCGGAGCAGCTCGAGGCGGTGAAGAAGAAGCAGAAGCCGTATGGGCAAACACCCTCAGAGGCTGTGGAGGCGAACGTGGACGTCGAGGAGGCGAACGTGGACGTCGTGATGGCGGAGGCGGAGGAGGAAGAGGAAGAGGCGGCGGCGGCGGCGGCGGCGGCGGAGGCGGAGCCCGAAGCGGCGGCCGAGCCCGAGCCGGAGCCTGAGCCCGAGCCGGAGCCGGAGCCGGAGCCCGAGCCTGAGCCCGAGCCTGAGCCCGAGGTGGCGCCGGAGCCCGCGGCGGAGCCGGAGCTGGAGCCGGAGAAGCCGGCGGCGGAGGAGAAGGAGAAACCGACGAAGAAGGCGAAGGGCAGGTCGAAGCCCGCGCCCGCGCCGCCGACGGAAGGTCTTCGGCGCGGCAGAAGTCGAAAGTAATAACACGTGTGCATGTTGTCTTGCTTGTCCGCTTCCTACCCAGACTCGCTCTCGCGCTCGGGCGCGAGCTCGACCTCGCTCAGTATCCGCGCGTGGTCGTCCTTCACGGGCCGTCCCCACTTCTTGCGCCTCGGTCGCTTCACGATCTTCGCGACTTCCAACGCGTTCAGCAGAATCACCTCGTCGTCCGTCTCGGCGTCGCGCGGCTCGTCGTCGCCGCCGCCCTCCCCGCACGCCGCCGCCTCCCCGAGCTTCCCCGCGCGCTCTATGAGCTGCCGCAAGTATCCTTGCCTCGCGTAGTTTGGCACCAACCGCGCGAGGTACACCCCACGAAGCGTCTCCTTCTCTCTCTCCGTCAAGCTCCCGTGCTTCCCCGCTCTGCGCGTTCTGTCTTGCACCGCGTGATGCATCACGAGGCTCGACGCGACGGAGACGTTTAAGCTCTCCGTGAAGCCGTTCATGCTGACGTACACGCCGCCGTCCGCGAGTTTCTTCGCCTCCTCGCTCACGCCCTCGCGCTCGTTTCCTAAGATGACCGCCGTCGGGACGGTCCAATCGTAATGCTCCAGCGGGTGCCCGCCTTCGAACACCGTCGTGAGGACGCGATAGCCCCTCTTCTTCGCGTCTCGAACCGCGTCCGCGGTGGACCTCCACTGCTGCAGATGCGTCCACTTCACCGCGCCTCCGGAGGTTCTTCCGCTCTGTTTGAACTTCAAGCCGGTGTCGGACACGACGCCCAGGGTGCCGATCCCGAGCGCCTCGGTGCTTCGGCACACCGCGAGGACGTTTCCGATGTCGTACGCGCCCTCGAGGATCGGGAGTATATCGAACGACCGCTGCTCGACGACCGCGTCCAGGCGCGCGAGTCTGTCCGGGGAGATCACCGGCGTGAACGCGCGCGTGAGGTCCTCGAGAGACGCGTCCAGGCCGTCGAAGCAGAACGTGTCGTGCTCGTACGGGAACCGAGAGGACGACGCGGCGGACGCGGCGGACGCGTCGTCGTCGTCGTCGGACGGCGGGAGCGCCGGTCGCACGTATCTCGAGACGCGACGCGCGCGATTGCCGTGGAACTCCTTGTCCGACGCGTCGCTCGAGGTTCGGCTCTCGCCGCCGAAGGTGGTGCGCTTCACGCTGGGGCCCTGGTGCGCGCGCGACGGCTTCGGCTTCGGCGTCGTCGGCGTCTCCGTCTCCGTCTCCGTCGTCGCGTCCGCGTCCGTGGAGTGCGTCCGAAGAATCCGCCGAGTAGGATGATGAGGGCGTAGGTTTACGGTGGACGTCGCCGCGCGCGTGGACGGGCAGCTCGCGCCGACGCGCGGCGCGAGCGAGGGCGCGGTGACATATATCGTGCTCGCGAGCGCGTGCATTCGTTCGATGAGAAGCCGTCCCAGGCCTCGGCGCATCGGGTCTCCGCGCCCCGGGATGTGTGTGTGGGATGTGCGAGCGGACGGACGGAAGAATGGAACTTCGCAGCGGCGCGAACGATGAAAAAAGTTTAACGTCCGGAGAAGAGGTTACAACTGAAGCGCTCGCTCGGTCTAATCGAGGTCGTACAGGAGGTCGTCCGCGTTCACCGGTTCCAGCGCCGGGTCGACGGCCGCCGGCGCCGGCGGCGGCGTAGGTTTCGCCTCGACCGGCCTCGGCGCCGCGGGAACCTCCGCCGGCTTCGGTATCGATTTCGCCTCGGCCTTCTCCGCCGGCGGTTTCTCCGGCGGTTTCTTCGGCGGCGCGTGCGCCGTCATCCACGGCGGCAACGCGGGCGGCTTCCCCTCTTCCCCCGTCGGGGGAGCGGTGTGCGTTATCTTGACCGTCATGGTCTCTTGCGGGACGTAGTTCTCGTCGTCCTCGTCGGACTCGAGGTCCTCCATGTCGACGAGCTCCATGTCGATGAGCTCATCGTCGACGTCCAACGACTCGAGCTCCAGGCGTTCCGCGCGCATCTCCGGGGTTTCTTCGTAGCTCAACGCGTCGTCGTCGTCCGAGTCCGAGTCCACGTCGTCCTCTTCCTCGATCACCAGCGATTTTTTCCGCACCTCCGTCGCGAGTTTCGCGTCGCGTCTCACGTCCGGCAGCGGCGGCGGGCCGTCGTCGGAGTCCTCGGTTCCGTCCGATTCCTCCTCGACGACGAGCGGTCGTCGCGTCGTCGTCGCCGCCGCCGCCGTCGCCGCCGCCGACGCGTCGGCTCCGACCGCCTCCTCCTCCGCGTCGCTCTCGTCGTCCTCGGAATCGTCCTCGACGACGAGCGCCCTGCGCGTCTCCTTCACTTCCGTCTCCCGCGCGGTCGCCGGCGGCGGCTTGGGCTCGGGATCCTTCGCGACCTCCTTCGCGACCTCCTTCGTCGGCGTCGCCGCCGCCGGAACGCACGTCCCTCGGTGCCCGTCCCTCCAGTGCGTCCGCTGGCAGTGCGGGGAGCAGTACGAAACCGCCTTACACCGCGAGCATCGAAGCATCTTCCCGCCGGCGCGCGCGATCGTGTCCTCGCGCGCGACGCACGACGGGTTCGCGCACTTTCGCACGCGGTCGGCCGTGGCTTTCACGTTCGGATTCCTCGCGACGCCGCTGAGGGTCGTTCCATACGAAGCGATGTCGGGGTGGAGTTCATAGGCGTCAGCTGGATTTGAAAGGTGCCGAGGTCGGGCGTTGAAAGCGAGGGGTGAGCGGAGAGAAACGCCGGCAAAAGTCCTTAAGGAACCGCGTTCACCACGCCAACGCGGTCGTATGGGAACCAGTGTATAAAACGCGCCTGGCGTCCATCGCGCGATGCTTCGCCGCCTCTTCCTCGTCCTCTTTTTTTTTCCGCGCCGCAATCGCCTCCTCGGACTCGCTCGCTTCGACGTCCTCTCGAAGCCCTCTCATCATCCCCTTCGCGACCGCCTTCGCCTTCGCCTTCTCCGCTTTCTTCGTCTCCTTCGTCTCCTCCGGCGCCGCCATGAGCGGCGCGTCGCCTTCGTCGACGCGAACCGCGCGCGTGTACGCCTCAGGGCCGTTCCATACAAGCGAACGTCGGGGTGGAGTTCAAAGGCGTCAGATGGAGTTGAAAGGCGTCGAGGACGGGGATTGAAACCGTGGGGTGGGCGGAGAGAGACGACGGCAAAAGTCCTTAAGGATCGGCGTTCACCACACCAACGGGGTCGTATACGGACCAGTGTATAGAACGCACCTCAAACGACCGGCGCGAATCCGGCGCGTCCCCCGGATCGTGCCTCCACGCCGTCGCGACGAGCTCGTTCCCGACCCTCCTTCCGCCCTTCGCGGCGACGGTCAACGCCTCGTCCGCGGTCGCGTCCGGCGCGCACAGGGCTAAGAGCTCGACCATCCCGGCGGAGGTCCCGCACACCGCGGTTCGCGACGTCGGCGCGTGCAGCGACGTCACCCCCGCGCCAACCTCCAGCCGCGCTTGCACCATCCCCGTCTTATCCCACAACAGGAGAGTGCGATCCGCGGCGCCGGAGAGCAGCCGCGGTCGGTGATTGTCCGGCACCGAGCAGATCGCGTCGACGGACCCGCCGTGGTAGCCCTTCCACGCGGCGTACCCTTCGCCGACGTTCCATGCGATCACCGCGCCGGCGGTGGTGCCGACGGCGAGGAGTTCGCCGTCGAACGCGATGCACGCGGGATCGCCTTCGCCGAGTAACGGCGAGACGTCCTTCACCGCGCCGCCTTCGCCGGACTGGACGTCGAGTAACGCCGCGAGCGGGGGCGTTTTATTACCCTTACCACCCCCGTCGCTCGTCTTGTGCGCGTGCACGCACGCGATCACGGACTCGCAGTTCGCTGTCAACGCCATGGGTACGCCCTTCGCTACGCCGTCGACGTTGTACGCGCCTCGGAGTTTCCCGGTGGATAACTCCCAGCACACGAGCGTTCTCTTCGACGCCGCGTACGCGGTCAAGAGCTCCGCTTGAGTCCCCAAGTGCACCCTCGTGATCGGCTGCGAGTCCACCTTGAGCGGGTTCAACAAACGCGCGTACCCGCGTTTACCCTCGTGTTCCATCAGCTTCCACGTGTGCACGAAACCTTCGGCGGTGCCCGCGGCGATGACGAGCCCGTCGAACGCGAGCATCGTGACCGCCGCGGGCGCGAGCGCGGCGTCATCGCCGTCGGCGCCCTCGCCCACGCCGCCGTGCTCTTTCGGGACCGCGCCGACGCGGATGACCTGCTTCTCTTTCCAATCGCGGACGTCGAAGACGTAGATTTTCGTCGACGCCGCGCCGTCGGCGGCGACGAGGACGTTCTTGAAGAGCTTCACGTGCTGGAACGCGCCGCCGGAGGGCGACGGGGACACCTCCGCGCGTTTCACGAACGCGGGGGAGGACGCGGCGTCGGTCGCGAACGGCGCCGTGGACGAGCTCCCGGGCGCGGGGCTGCGGCGAGAGAGAGAGCGGGGAGAGAACGGAGAGAAGAGTCGATCGATCGGTCAACTCTCGAGCGAACGCGGCGGAGGAGGGAAATTCGTTCATCTCTCGGGGACGGAGAAGAGGCGAGGGATCGACGGACGCGCGGACGCACCCGAACCCCTTGAAGCACGGGGCGTATCCCACCGCGGCGAACGACGGCGGAAAATTGCTCGTCCCGACGACCTGCGTCACGGACGCGTTCGCGTGGTACTGCGGTGATGGGAGGGAGGGAGGGTCAGGATCGATCGATCGATCGATGGGCACCCGAGAGACGCCTCGCGCCGCGCGTCGTTCCGTGGAACCGACGCGGCCGGCGCGCGGGAAGCGCGCGCACCTGCAGCGGCGAGCACACGGTGTCCAGCCGCGCGGTATCGTCCTCGATCTGCACCATGATCGCCCGCGGTCCGCGGCCGAGGCCAGCCCGACGTGCGCGAGCGCTCTTCAGCGGCGGGAGGGAATGAACCGAGCGGCGGTCTCGACGGTCAGGTCGCGTTGTTGAGGCGGGGCGGGGCGGGGACGAGCACGGGCGCTGAAGTGTGCGAGAGAGGTTTGGTTTTTCAAACCAAAACTCGGGGATCTCACACACACCCCCTCGCGCACGCCACGGGCGACCCGCGCGCGGTCACCCTCGCGACCGCATCGAGGGCGAAGTCCACGGCGTCATGGTCGCCGCCGCGCTGTCGCCCGCGATGGAGCGCGCGCTCGAGGACCTCGCGTCCACGGATCCCTCGGACCTGTCTTCGGTCAAAAATCTTCGCGAGATGCACGCGCGATGCGCCGCCGCGGGCGTCTTCACCGCGGCCGGGCCAAACTTCGGGAGCGCGTCCGCGGCGTTCCACGCCGCGGCGTCCACGCACGACGGCGCCGCGGACGTCGCGAAGCTCCATCTCCTGTTCGACGCCGCGGTCGCGCACGGGATCCCTCACCTCGTGTGCCACTACGTCGACGAAGTGTGCGGGCGCGACGAGTTCACCTCCCCGGACGGCGTCGAGGCGTACCTGCAAGACGGCGAGATGGTCGCGGAGTGGGCGACCGCGGCGCTGAAGAGCGCGGAGCAAGCGCTGGAGCGAGCGTCCAACCTGAGAGCGGGCGGCGCGGGGTCCGATCTCGAGCGCGCGGCGATCGTGTTCGAGGCGCTGCGCGACGTTTTCCGCGCGCTCGGCGCGTCCCCTCGCGGCGGCGGCGGCGGCGGCGGCGACGGCGGCGACGGCGACGGCGGGTTCCACGACCGTCTGCAGGGCGCGCACGATCTCGCGGTGCGATGCGCGCAGCGCGCGCGGGCGACGTCTTTCGTGTTGCGAGAGAATCTGTCGTCTCTCCCCGCGGATCGACACGGCGGCCCGGGCGCTTGGGCGGGAAGCGTGCAAGTCCGCCGCACGACCGCGGCGGCGGCGGCGGCGTCCTTGCGGCTGCCCCCCGCCGCGGACCCGTCGTGTTTATTCCTGGACGACCTCCTCGACGGCGTCGGCGGGCACCCGCCGCCGTATCCGTTTAAATCCCCGGCGGACGCGTGCGCGCTCGTGTTCGGCTCCGGGTCCGCGTCGCCGCCGGCGCTCGTCGCGAAGCAGTCGCTGTTTCTGTACTACCTCCTCGACGCCGGGTTAGACCCGGACGGCGCGCCGGCGCGGTACGCCGCGAGCGCGAGGATACACCCGCGATTGTTCTCGCAGATTAAAGCCGCGGCGCTGTTGGACGACTGGGGAAGCCCGGAGTCGTTGGAAGCCGCGTGCGCGTCGATACCGCGCGCGGCGCACGCCGCGACGCCGCTGCGGTTCGTCGCCGCGCTCGCGGCGAGGGGACGCCCAGACGCCGCGCTCGCGGCGGCGCGCGCGAGGACGGGCGGCGGGGCGAGCGCGGAGGACGACGCCGCCGCGGAGGCGGAGCTCGGCGTCGCGATACGGCTCGAGTGCGGGCTCGCCACGGAGGCGTTTCTCGTCGCCGCGGAGGCCATCGCGGCGGCGTCGCACGCGCGGCGCGCCGCCGTCTCCGACGCGCTCGTCGGTCGGCTCGCCGCGCACGCGGCGTCGCGCGACGCGCTTCGATCCGTGCTCGACCTCCCGTTCGAGTCGGACGCGGAGCGGTCGCTGCTCGCGTGGCTCGACGCGAACTGCGGGTACAACGCGCGCGGGGCGCCGCCGTCGCTGCCGGTTGAGTACTTTCTGACGCGCGGCCGCGCCGCGGAAGCCGCGGACGTCGTGTACAGGAAAGGCGGCGACGCGTTCAAGGCGTCGCTGCCGCCGAGCGTCGTGCGGGCGCTGGAAGACGCGGTGCGCGCGCTGCCGGAGCCGGCGAAGTCGCTGCACCTGCCGGGCGCGACCGAAGCCGATCGCGCGTCGCGCGGCGGCGTGAAGGCGCTCGCGAGAGGGGTGGACGTCGCCCCCGCGACGCCGACGGAGTTGAGCGAGACTGTCGGCGGCGCCGCGCTGTCGAGAACGTTCACCCCGGCGGGCGGGCGCATCGTGAAGCCAGCGGCGGGGGACGGCGGCGGACGCGTGCCGTTCTTCGCGCCGCCGCTCTCCGCGGCGGCGGTGCATTACGGCGCGTTGCCCGCCGCCGCCGCGCTCGCGACGGACGCGCGCGCGGACGCGGAGGACGGCGCGGAGAGGAGGCTCGCGACGGGCGCGGGCGCGGGCGCGGCCGCGGGGGGGACGGACGAGTGGACGACACTTCGGTTCGATGGCGGCGGCGCCGGCGGCGGCGCGGCGCGCGCGCGCGAGGACGAGGGCGAGGAGGAAGACGAGACGGCGGACGACGCGGACGCGGACATGATGGACGCGGACTGGGACGAAGAGGAGGAGACGGAGACGGAGACGGAGGCGACGCGAGAGCGCGTCGGCGCGGTGCGCCTGTCCTCGGAGGAGCCGAACGCGGGGTTCACGCCGTTCGGCGGGAGGAAGACGCGCGGCGGCGGCGCGGCGGCGGCGGCGGCGGCGGCGGCGGCGGCGGCGGCGAGCGCGGGGGCGGGTGCGACGCCGCGGTGGACGAAACCCGCGCAGTTCGCGTCCGGGTCGCAGACGCGCGCGACGCGGATCGGGCAGACGTTGGGTCACCGCGCGAAGATTTCCGCGGCGGCGGCGGCGGCGACGCCCGTCGCGGAGGCGCCGTCCGCGCCGTCCGCGCCGTCCGCGGTCGAGAAGCCGCCGCCGCCCGCGGCGAAGCCGGCGGCGGCGAAGAAGCCGCCGGCGCCGACCGCGCCGGCGCGGTCGACGGGCCGCGCCGCGCGCCCGACCCGCCGCGGCTCCGCCGCGGGGTCGCTGATGTTCCCCGAGAAGGCTACAGAGAAACCCGCCGCGGCGGAGGAGGTCCCGGAGCCGCCGAGGATATCCACGCGGCGGACGTCCCGGGCGGCGGCGCCGAGGCTGGCGGCGACGGCGACGCCCGCGGCGAAGAAGGCGCCGGCTGGTCGGTCGGCGAAGGAGACCCCGAAGGCGTCGACGCGCGCGAAAACGGTGTCGACGCCGGCGACGGAGGAGCCGCCTCGTCGGCAGACGCGCTCGTCCGCGAGGCTGGCGAGTAAACGATGAACGAGACGAGACGACGTGCGACGTGTTGTGCTAGTAGTTCTGTTGTAGTGTTAAAGCGAGCGGCGCGGCGGCGTGCGAGCGCGAGCGAAGCGGTTCACGGTTTCTTTACGCCGTTCCTCCCCGTCAACTCCACGACGCTCTTCTGCGCGGACCCGAACATCTTGTACACCTCCACCTGCCTCTTCATCACCTCCGCTTCGGTCTTCGCCTTGGCGAGCGCCGCCGCGGCTTCCTCGCCTTTTAACCCCGCGTTCTCGTGGAACGCCTCGCGGAGCTTGCGCTTCGCGTACCTGTCGGACGAACGAAGCGAAGGAGGAGGAGGACGGATGGACGGATGGACGGATCTCGGTTAGGGTTGTACACGAGGGTGCCGCCGACGACGATCGAGCGAGCGAGCGACGCGCGCGGCGGCGCGGCGACGCCGCGCGCCCCCGGCGAAGAGACGGTGGAAACGACGCGATGGGGCGGCGACGTACTCTCGGACGTTGTAGTTGGCGAACTTCCTCGCGCTCCGCTGCATCGCGCGGTACAGCCCTACGATCTCTCCCGCGCTCGCCATCGACGTGGCCCGGCTACCCGACCGACGGATCTCGAGCTGGACGTCGACTCGACGACCGAACCGCGCCGGAGCTCAAACGCGGTCGGTCGCGCGACGCTCTGGAACGCGGACGTCGACCTCGAAGAGACGCGCGCGACGCGAAGTGCGGACGTGCGGATGCTCGCGAGGTTGTGCGGAACCGACGGAGGCGGAGGACGACCAGTGGAAAGTCTCAGTATCAGACGGGCGACGCGACGACAGGAAAATGTTCAGCAATTATTTATTGACAAGCAAGTCCGCTCGTCCGTCACCGATCGTAATCGTCGTCCTTCGAGATCTTCCCCAGACGCACGCTCCCCAACGCGCTCACTTTCATGTCGCTCGCCAAGAACGCGTCGACGAACCTCGCCGTCTCCTCCGCGAAATCCTCGTGCGGCATGTGCCCCACCTTTCGCATGCAGTCGAAGCTCGCCCGCACGTCCTCCGCCCACTTAAACATCGGCGCGTCGTTCAAGTACTTATCCCCCACGCCCCACACGACCCTGATCTTCGGCGTCCCGGGCTTCATGTGCGCGGCTCTGACGTCATCCATGAGCTTCTTAAAGTCCACCGCGGTCGCGGTCGCCTCGAACGCGTCCCGCGCCGCATCCTTCTCCGGCCCGGCGACGGCGAACTCGTACTCCTCCATCGCGTCCGCGCCGATCGCGAACTCGTTCCCAAAGTACGCGAGCTTGTAGATATCCGCGGGCGCGCCTTTGCCCATCCCGAACGGCCGCGAGTACACCGCGAGCGGGTCCGGGAGCTTGTGCCCGTTCCCGAGCGGCGCGTTGAGGACGACGACGCGTCGAAAGAGCTCCGGCGTTTTCGCCGCGAGAAGCAACGCGTGCTGCGACGTGTAAAAGCCGGACACGACGAGGTCGCACGGGCCGTTGATCACGACGTCCGTCTCCGCGATGAACGCCTCGAGCGCGTCCGCGTACGCCTTCGAGTCGTACTTGAACGCGCTCGGGGAGGGTTTCGACGTGCCGCCGTGCCCCGGGAGGTCGGGCGCGATGCACTCGTACCCGATCTTCTGGAGCTCGCGCATGAGCTTCTGGTAGGTGTACGCGCACATCCCCGCGCCGTGGACGAGGAGGACTTTGTTCGGCTTGACCTCCACGCCGTCCTCCGGGACGCCGACGCGGTAGCGCCACTCCAGACCGGGCGTGGAGACCGTCTCCACAGCCTGAGACAGCGTCTTGACCATCTGTCCGCTGTTCGCGTCGAAGACTTCCGTGTACGTCGCCGCGCGGACGACGGCGACGCGCGCGGCGTTCGCGGCGCGCGCGGGCGCGCGCGCGCGCGCGCGGAGGAGGCGTCGCGCGCCCGCGTTCGGGCGCGCGATTGAAACGGGCGACGTCAAGGAGGCGGCCATCGTCGTCGCGGGGCGTGTCGCGAAGTGATAACGTTGCGGTGTCGTCGACGCGACAAGTCAGCAGCAAAGCCTGATGATCAGTGGCGCGGTCGCGGTCGGCTGTCTCTCGCGGCGTCACCGGCAGACTGGGTGCATCGATTCGTCCGCGTTCGCGTCTCCTGAACCACTCGTGAGAGCGCGACCGGCGTCTCGCGCGTCTCGAACATCGCGCCGCGAGATCGATACGCCGTGATGACCGCGCCGAAGAGGGGATCATCCCGGCTCGAGGTGCGTCGGCCCGATCGATCGCGTCGCGCCGACGAAAACAATCGAGTTTTTTTCAAATCGTTCGCCGCGAGAGCGGGCGTCCCAGATCTCCCCTCCGTCCTCCGTCCGTCGTCGTCGCCGCTGACGTGCCTCTCCCCCTCTCCGCGAACGCGTGAATCAGGACAAGGAACGCGACGCAGCGCGCGATGCGAAGGCGGCCAGGCGCGTCGTCCCGAACCCGCCGACGAAACCGAGCGGCGCCGCGGGGACGAAGTCCGCCGCGGGGAATCGGATGCCGTCTGGACGCGCCGCGAAGGGGAAACCGTACCGACGCCAGCGCGGGCACAAGCCCGTGAGCAAAGACCAGATGGAGTTTCGAAATAACAACGCGGTGTTCGCGGCAAAGAACGCCAACGCCGCCGCGGCCGGCGGCGGCGCGCGCGGCGGCGCCGCGGGCGGCAGCGGGAGAGCGAAGAAAGGAGGAGGCGCGGACGCCGACGCCGTCGCCGTCGTCGCCGCGGACGCGGCGCGGCGACTGCGGGACGCGGAGGACGACGCGAACGCGCCGAGAAGAGGCGGCCGAGGGTTCTTCGCGACGAAAGGGAAGAACGTGCGATCCGAGGCGTCGTTAACGTCGTTAGATCTCGCGGACGAGGACACCGTGCGCGAGCTCCTCGGGAGGCTGCCGGTGGGGCATCAAAACGAACGCGCGGCGCTGCAACGCGAGCTCGAGAAGAATTACTCCAGGTGGTGGCAGCTCCTGCAGTCGGAGTTCTCGCTCCTCTTGTACGGGTTCGGGTCGAAGAAAGCGCTCATGGAGGACTTCGCGATGAAGACGCTGACCGACGGCGGCGTCGTCGTCGTGAACGGGTACCACGCCGGTCTCACCGCGAAGAGCATCCTCGTCTCCGCGGCGGCGGCGCTGGCGGCGACGAAGACCGAGGCGGAAAATTTGCACTCGACGTCGAACGAGAGCTTACTCAGACGGATATCCACGTCCACGTCCACGTCATCGCAGCAGCGCGTCGCGCGCGCGCGAGCCGCGCGCGGCGGGTGCGCGGACGCCAGCCTGGCCGTCGTCGGCGCCGCCGCCGCCGCCGGCGACCTCGTCGTCGAGCGCTCGCCGCGGAGGCTCTACATCGTGCTGCACAACGTCGACGGCGCGCCGCTGCGAAACGCGGAGTCGCAAGCGCTCCTCGGCGAGCTCGCGGCGATGCCGAGGGTGCACATCATCGCGAGCGTGGACCACGTCAACGCGCCGTTGCTGTGGTCGAAACGAGAGGCTGCGAGGTTCAACTGGGTGTGGCAGCGGGCGACGACGTTCGCGCCGTATCACTTGGAGACGGCGAACGTCCCGCAGCTGTTGGCGTCCAAGGGGGAAGAGCGGCACGTCAGAGGCGCATCGAACGTGCTGCGATCGCTGACGTCGAACGCGCGGGATATATTCCGGCTGCTCGCGGAGCATCAGCTGCAGCATCCGGACGAGCAAGGGTGGAAGTTTCACGCGTTTTACACCGCGTGCAGAGAGCAATTCTTCGCGACGTCGGAGGTGACGCTGCGGTCGCACCTCACGGAGTTTACGGATCACGAGCTGACGCGGTATAAACGCTCGAACGACGGCGAGGACCTCGTCGTCATCCCGTTCGCGGCGGACATATTAGGGCAGCTCCTGAAGGAGATTCACGGCGTTTAACTTCACTCAACTTATCTTCTACGAGTACTTAAACTTAAATATCAAAACGACAAAAAATCAATCTTTCTTTTTCCTACAGAACAACGCGTCGAACACCCACGAGATGTCCCCAAAATTCCCGCTCGGCCCCGCGGTCATGCACAGCGCCCCGAAGAACACGACCGCCCACACGTACGACGAGAAGATCGTCCAGCAAATCAGGAACGAAAACTTCACGAAGAAGAGCAGGATGCACATCGAGAGGAACACCCCTGCGATGATCGTCGTGATCGCCCCCGCGGTGACGCTTATTCCCATCGTCGTCAGCGCGCTTCGCGTCCGCGACTGGCGATCGACCGCGTCGTTTTCGATGTACGCGTTCGCGAGGTGGACGCAGTAATCGACCGAGAAACCGATGACGATGACCGCGGCGATCGCCTCCGCGGTGCCGAGGTCCCACCCTTGTATCCCGCCCGCGCCGACGCCGATCACGGTCGTGACGATCCCCGCGATGGTCACCGTGCTGTAAAACGCGAGCACGACGTTGCACGTGGATATCGACAACACGACGAAGACCATGGGGAAGCACACCTTGAACCCCAAGTACACGTTGTCCATCAACGATAAGGACGTGACGGACCACAGCCAGAACGGGTTCGTGGACGTCGCGCTGCCGGCTCCGAGCTCGGAGGGCGCGTCCGCGTTCCACGTCGCCGCGAAGTCGTTCCACGCGTCTCGAACCTCTTTAAACGCGACCGGCGCGACGGGCATCCTCAGCGAAGACGCGGCGTCCATGAGCATGAACGACGCGCGCGACGCCGGCGACGTCGCGCAGGAGCTCGTGAAGAACCCGACGTGCGACGGGTATTGCACCTTCGTGTCCTCTACGTTTGCGTACGCGCACATGGCCGCGTTGAACGCGTCCCCAGTCAGCGGGTTCGTCGTCGGATCCACGGTGGTAGCCGTTCCGGAGCAGGTGACAGTGACTCCTCCGCAAGTTGTTTGGCAGTACCCGCTGCTCGCAGAACCAACAGTAGGGTTAAGACTATTCACTGTTACTCCGCTGTACCCATTACCCTCTCCACAATTTAACCAATAATAAAACCCGGAGTTTAACGCCCCCGTGGAACTCGTCTGGCCTAGGATGTTTCGAATCTCGTACAGGGGGTTGATGAGAAGCGACCCGACGCATGCTGACTTCGCGCACGCCGCCGTCTTGAGCGTCTCGTACACGCGCATGATGTACGCCTGCGCCGCCGCGGTCGACGGGTCAAAATTCTCGGCGTAGACGACGTTCCCCAAGTCCGAGGGGATCCACGGGTTCGTGTTCGAGTCGTCCACGCCGCCGATTCCCCACACGATGGACACGTTCACGAGCGTAGGAGCGGCGGAGAAAACCTTGTTCGTCGCGAGCTCCTGGTACTGCTGGAACATGTGATCGGCAGGGAACCACTGCTCCGGCTCCGTCGGCAGGTCAAGTTGCAGCCACAGGTACGCGCCCAAGAAGAATAGCCCCGCGAACGCGAGCAAGACGAGGAACCTCGCCGGCGACTTCAGGAACTTGTAGTAGTGCTGGTAAAAGAACCGCTCGGTGAATCGCAACTTCTTCGTGTCCCGCTTCTCCGCCGGGTCGGGCCGCAGCTTTTCCTCGACGGACGGCGTCGCGCCCTCGACGACCGGCCCGGACGTCGCCGCGAACGGATTGTTCGGGTTTTGCGACCCGGACGTCGCCGCGAACGGGTTGTTCGGGTTTTGTGACGCGGGCGACGGTTGCTGAGCCGGAGACGCCACCATCTTCAGGAACGGATTATTCGAGAGCGGCGGCGGCGGCGGCGGCGCGGGCTCGTCGACGCCGACGACGTACTGCGACCCGTTCAGCGACTCTCCCGGATCCTCGTACTTCTTCGTCCCGCACAGACCAAACGTGCACACGATGAGAATGCTCGCGCACCACCCTCGGCCGGCGAGCGACCGCGTGTACATCACCGTGAGCGGGGGAAGAATCAACGCGTTCAGGGTGAACACGCACAGGATCACCATAGCGGAGAACACGCCGAACGAACGCAACGGCACGAGCGGCGACAGCGCGGTCGCGCAGAACGCACCCGCGGTCGTCAGCGACGTCACGAAAATCGCGTGCAGCGCGCGTTTCATCGTGTGCCTGATCCGGTGCGGCAACGTCGCGGGCTCTCCCGCGCTCTGAAGCTCGTCGAGGGACTGATGAAACGCGTCCATGAACACGAAGACGTCGTCCGCGCCGATCCCGAGAACAACGAAGATGATCAGGAAGTTGATGAACTGGAAGAAGACGATCTGGCACACGACGCGGAACAAGAAAAACGCGACGAAGATGGAGCACACGGTCATGCTCATCGACGTGAGCGAGATCAGCACGCTCCTCGTGTGGTACGCCATGTACATCCCGACGCCGATGAAGGACAAGATCGCGAACCGCAAGTCCTTATTCGAGATGAGCTCCCACTCTTTTTCCATGACAGGCTGGGAGAACCAGTACACCTTGACGCGCTCGTTCGCCGTCGTCGCGAACGTCGCTTCGCTCTGGAACGGCGACTTCAGGAGCGTCTCTTTCATCCCAAAGTGCAACTTCAGCTCGTCGCTGACTTGGACGATGAGGTCGTTCCCCGGCTCGCTCTGCGTCTCCTGCGAGACGTACGGGTTAGCGTACCCAGACAGCGGAAGCCCGAGGAAGTAAAAGCTCTGGATGTACTTCGTCTTCAGGTTCGTCGCGCTCCACGTGGCGTCGAAAAAATTCGGCAGCAACTTGGCGGAGTCGGCCAACGCGGCGTCGATACCCGCCCCAGTGTTCTTTATTAGGTCGCTCTGACCGGCGGCGACCGCGGCGGCGTAGAGACCGTTCGGGGCGGAGAGGATGAACGCGAGGTGCGCGTCGATCGCGGCTTGCGACGTCAAATCCAGCGGCGTGGTCAACGAGAACGTCGTCTTAAAGTCCACGTACGTCATCACCGGCGTCTGCGTCACCGCCGTGTTCCCGTTCGCATCTTGCTGGATGGTCGTCTTGTAAAACAGCCGCGTGATCGCGCTCGCGGTCGCCGATTCCGCGCACTTCGTTTTGTCCGTGCTCTGCGCGTGGCAGTACGACGCGAACTTGGCGTTCTCGTAGAACATCTTCTCTATCTTCATCATCTCCGCGAGTACCGTGGGCGTGAGGAGGTTGTCGGTGTTCCCCTCGGCCTCGTACACGAACTGCAAGAGCTGGTCCGTGTTCTTCACCGAGCGCTCGTTGTTCGTGCTGTACAACGCGAGGTCCTCCTGCGCGGACTTGAGCGCGTAGGACCTCCGCACGGTCTCGTCGGTGCCGATGAGCCAGTCGTACTCCGAGGACTCCGTCTGCTCGAAGTACGGCAAGCCCGCGGCGCAGAGCGCGATGACGAAGGTCCACGCGCAGAAAAACATGAGCCTCGGCCGCCGCGTCGCGCGCTCGGCGTACCACCCGAACGGGTCCGAGAACACGCCCGCGGGTTTCTGGCGCGACGGCTCGTGCGTGGGTTGAACTCCCATCTCGGCCATTTGGGGGGATTCCGCGCGCGAGGGCGCCGCCCCCGCTGGCGCGAGAAGGAGTGCGCGGCGAAGGATCGGCAGCATGCGACACCATTTACGCGGTCATCCTCCGGCGCCCCTTCCTTTCCCGCACATTCACCGCACTGCACGCGGCTCGCGAAAGGTTGAGACTAATTGCGCACTGAAGAACCGATCGAAAATAAAATATCACATCTGCATAAGTCCTACCGAAGGTAAAAAACATAGGGCTAAAAATCGGGTTAACCTTTTAATACCTTCGGTAGGGCTACCTTCGGTAATTCTGTTTCTTGTCCAGCTCGAAGCGACGCGGTCATTTGTTCACGCACTTCTACGTTCAAGAACGTGTCGGGTCCCTATCAAATCATCCGTTGATCGAGGTCGAAACACCGCGACGCCTTTCAAACGCCGTCGCTCGACGATCCGTCGATACGATTGTTGACCTCGCAGCTCGGGGAGAGTTCTCGCGCCGATACGGCCGTTCCGAGGGGGCGAACCGCGCGCCATTCGCGGAGCGCGCGGACGCCGTCGTGACGTATCGCGCGCGATGGAGGAGGATGACATCGTGGACAACACGTGGGCGAAGCAAGCCGCGGAGGCATTGTTCGGAGGTGCGCGCGGACCCGCCGCGATCGCGTCGACGAACGCGGCGCCCGTTGGCGCGTATTTCGATTTCCAGCGCGCCGGTCGATGTTACCTCGCCGTATCGTCCGCGTCCGTCCCCGTCCCTCGCCTCCCCGCGTCCATCCCCCGAGTCCCATCCCGTCTCTGACGCCGCGACGGTCCCGTTCCCTCGACGCGTCACCCCAGGCGCGCGAAGATCCGCGCCGACGACGCCGGACTGGCGCCGCGCGCAGCGTGCAGAGCGCGCCCCCGAAGCGGCGTCGTCCAGCGACGACGACGACGACGTCGACGTCGACGCGCGCCGTCGTCGACGCGCGGCCGCGGCGCCCGCGGCGCCCGCGGCGGCGCCTCCGCCTCCGCGCGCGGAACCACCGAGCCCGGTCTCGAGCCCGGTCGCGACGCGCGCGGCCGGGGAGCCCGCGCGAACGGGACGCCGGCTGAGAGACGGCGAAGTCGTCGCGTTCGTATCCGCGAACGGGCTGCCGTACGTCGCGCGTCCGGCGGAGGGCGCGCGCGCGTCCGGCGCCCCGACGCGGTTCGTGGAATCCACGCTGGAGGACGCGGTCTCGATCGCGGACCCGGCGACGCACCTGGAGTTCGTGCGCCAAGGGTCCTTCTTCGGATTTCGATCCGCGGCGGCGGGGGGTAAGTTTCTCCAAGCGCGGAAACGCGCGACGGAGCGTTTAGTCTTCTTCAACCCAAACTTTGGCGTGAACGAGCAGTGGGAGACGTTCGACGAGCCCGCGAACGTGGAGTGGACGTCCGCGTCGATGCGATTGAAGTCCAGGCGGCTGCCGAACGTGATTTTGAAAGTCGAGGTGTTTCGCGTGCCGGAAAACATGCGCGACGCCGTCGGGGCGCGCGCGGGCGCCGTCGAACGCGCGTCGCCGACGACGCTCGAGCGCG
>MDSW01206084.1_pt1 | contig 29709 bp, 30 predicted proteins | sample 811171 | NCBI WGS metagenome assembly MDSW01 (sample SAMN05326641, study PRJNA326480) | marine metagenome | isolation source: seawater | place: Atlantic Ocean: North West | collected 2012 | reverse complement strand
TTCCTCTCCATACGTAGGAACTTACTAAGTCTGCACCAAAATCTTGAGCTTTAGCAGTTTGGACATTAAATGCAAAAAATAATGCTGCAACAGCTAAAATTGATTTTTGTAATATATTTTTCATAAGTTTTATTTTTGATTATATTAAAAATTTGCACTAAGATAATTGCTTACCTACTTAATTTTATTAATAAATAATCAAGAAAACATTAAAATTATTAATGAAATATTTTTTATATGTTTTAATTATCAAATTAATAATTTTGATATGCCCAAATTATTAAGTTAACAAATAACATATTTAAATATACATTTTATTTACACTGTCTTTGATAACCATAATCCAAAATAAACTAAAGCAATACCAATTAATATGCTAAGAAAATTGTATATGATTAGGAAAAAAAATTTTCCAAAGCTAATTAATTCATATGAGTCATAAGTAAACGATGAAAAAGTAGTTAATCCTCCACAAAAACCAATTACTAAAAATAAGATTATGTTATTGTTTATGTAATTGTTTTCATTTAAATAACCTAATATAATTCCTATTAGAAATGATCCAATCATATTTACTAAAAAAGTATTTATCGGAAATTGCCCATCGGGATTTTTAATAAATAAATTTATCAAATATCTAAATATACTTCCTAAACCACCTCCCAAAAAAACAATTAAAATTGATTTCATTTTATTTTCCAAAGTATTTTATTAAAAATAAAATTAAAATCGCTACAATAAATCCTATTAAAATTTTGAATGCTCCTTTATAATGTAACTTGTGATTTTTTTTATCTTTCGAATAGGATGCTATAATTGCTATCGAAAAAAAAACAATAAAAAAAATTGCAAAATATATTTGATTAGTTGTGAACATTTTTTGTTTTATAAAACTAAAAATAACTATTTTAAAAAAAAATTTTAAACTACTAAAAATGATTAATAAATATACTGATCAAGTTATAAACTTTCACGAAGCTTTCGAAATTGAATATTCAAAAAAACCCAACGTAGAAATAAAAAAAAATATTATCGATTTGAGATTTAATTTAATGGATGAGGAAAATAAAGAGTACAAGATTGCTGCAAAAAATAATGATATTGTTGAAGTTGCTGATGCATTGGGTGATATGCTCTACATTTTATGTGGTACAATAATCACTCATGGAATGCAAAATATTATAGACGATGTTTTTGATGAAATTCAAAAAAGTAATATGAGTAAATTAGACAATGAAGGAAAACCTATTTATAGAGATGACGGAAAAGTTTTAAAAGGACCTAACTACTTTAAACCAAATATTAGAAAATTTTTTTAATTAATTGATTTTATATCTCCAATTAAAAATATCACTGGATTTATTATATTGAATTTTTAAAATACTTTCTTTCAAAATATTTTGTATCGAATTATCTTTTATTTCTGGCAAATTGAATTTTTTGTTTTTATAACTAAAACTTCTAATAGGGTTTATTACAACAGCTGTACCACATCCAAACATTTCATTTAATTCTAAATTTTCTGCTGATTTAACAAGTTCGTCAACACTTAGTTTCCTGATTTCTACTTTTTGGTTAATATGTTTTGACAATTCAATTATACTTCTTCTAGTTATTCCATCTAGAATAGTATCACCTGTGGGTGATGTTATTAGTGTATCATTGATTTTGACAAATATATTCATGGTACCAGATTCTTCAATAAAGCTGTGAGTTTCTGAATCAGTCCATATAACCTGTTGGAATCCCTGATTAATTGCTAAAGAGGTAGGATAAAATTGTGCAGCATAATTTCCAGCTGCTTTGGCAAATCCAATTCCACCTTTACATGCTCTGCTGTAATTTTCTTCAATTTTGACATTAGTATCACCTGTATAGTAGGATTTAGCTGGAGAACATATGATCATAAATTTATATTTATCAGATGGAGATGCACTAACTCCAGCTTTATTTGCAAAAACAAAAGGTCTTACATAAAGAGAATTACCATATCCTGTCTTAATCCATTCCTGATCAAGAAGTAATAGTTTTTTTAATCCTTCAAAAAAGTATTTTTTTGGAAATTCAGGTATTGAAAGTCTTTTTGAAGAAATATTTAGTCTTTTGAAATTATCCTCAGGTCTAAATAACCATATTCCACCATCATCGTCTTTATAGGCTTTCATTCCCTCAAAAACTGCTTGACCATAATGAAATACACTAGACGAAGGAGAGATTTTTATATCATCATAAGGTAAAATTTGGGGTTCTTTCCAGGTATTGTTTTCAAAATCACAAACAAACATATGATCAGTAAATATTTCACCAAAATTCAAATTTTGAAAATTTATCGTATTGATTTTTGAAGATTTGTTAATTTTTACAATCATAAAATTTAAATAATAAGCTAAATTAAATATTAATTATAACTTACGATAAAGTCTATTTAATTTTTTTGTAATAAACTTATTTTTAATGATAATTTTAATAACTGGAGCAACTGGAAATGTAGGAAAATATTTAGTTAATAAACTTCATGCTTCAAATTATGAGTTGTTTTTTTTTACTACAAGTTTTAATAAATTAAATTTTTTTAAAAATAAAGCTAAAGGATATTATTGGAATCCTTCAAAAAATATCATCAATTTAGATTTGTTGTGTAAGATAGATTACATTATACATTTATCCGGATCTACAATTGCTAAACCATGGACAAGGTCATACAAAAGAGAAATTTATAACAGTAGAATTTTAACAACTAATTTTTTATTTAATAAAATAAATTCGATAAAAAGTAAGATTCGACTTAAAAAAATTGTTTCTGCATCCGCAATTGGCATTTATGATCACTCATTAACCGAATTATATATTGAAAATAATAAACCAATTGCAAATAATTTTATCCAGGATCTAGTTTTAAAATGGGAAAAGTCAGTTGACCAATTCAAGGAGATTGATATTAGTGTTTGTAAATTGAGAATAGGATTAGTTTTAATGAAAAAATCAGGAATATTAAAGCCAATTGAATTACTTTCAAAATTAAATTTAGGATTAGTATTTGGCAATGGAAATCAGATTCAGTCTTGGATTCATATCGAAGATTTAACATCGATAATTGTATTTATCATAGAAAAAAAATTAACGGGAATTTATAATTGTGTTGCGCCAAATCCTGTAGATCAGAAAACTTTGACTAGAGAAGTCTTATTATCTTTAACGAGAAAACATTACATTTTTTACATGTCAAAAAAAATAACAAGATTTTTAATGAGTGAAATGAGTATTTTAGTTTTGGATAGTCAAAATGTAAGTTCTCAAAAGATTGAAAAAAATGGTTTTAAATTTAAACATAAAATGATCTACAGTGCAATAAAGTCATTGTACGGGAATAATAAATAAGACATTTTGACAATTTTAACTGAATGGCAAAAATTTTGCTGTTGTTTAATAAAACTATATTCTGATTATGAGCAAAAAAAAGTCAAATAATTCAAAAAAAGAAAAAGTTAATAGTTCTCGAAAGATAAATAAAAGTGATATCTCAGAAAATGAACTCTTGAATGAGGAAAAAAAATCCTCTAGTTTTGAGGAACAAATCAATATTGAAAAAGATAAATTTTTAAGACTATTTGCAGAATTTGAAAATTATAAGAAAAGGACTACTAAAGAGAGAATAGAACTTTTTAAAACTGCAAATCAAGAACTCATGCTTTCAATTCTTCCTGTAATTGATGATTTTGAAAGAGCGATTGATCAGTCAATAAAATCTAAAGATGATATAGATGGTTTTATTCTAATTAAAAATAAATTTTTCGAAATTTTAAAATCCAAAGGATTATCTCCAATTGATATATCTATTGGTGATAAATTTGATTCTGAAACTCATGAAGCAATATCTCAGATTAAATCTGAAAAAAAAAATATTGGTAAAGTAATAGAAGTAATTGAAAAAGGTTATGCTCTTGGTGATAAGATAATTAGATATCCTAAAGTAATCGTAGGTAATTAAAATATAAATGAAAGAAGACTATTATAAAATTTTAGGAATTTCTAAAGATGCAAGTCAATCAGAAATAAAAAAAGCATACAGAAAAAAAGCTATTCAATTTCATCCTGACAAAAATCCAGATGATAAAAATGCTGAAGTTGAATTTAAAAAAGCTGCTGAGGCTTATGAAGTTTTAAGTAATCCAGAAAAAAAATCCAGATATGATCAATACGGACATTCTGCATTTGATGGTTCGCAAGGTTTTGGAGGTGGTATGGATATGGAAGACATATTTAGCCAATTTGGAGATATTTTTGGAAGTGCTTTTGGTGGATTTGGAGGGGGATTTTCATCTGGGGCTAGGCAAAATAAAGGATCAAATCTCAGAATTCGTGTGAAATTGTCTTTGGAGGAAATATTAGAGGGTGTTGAAAAGAAAGTGAAAGTTAGAAAAAAGGTTCAAGCAGAGGGTGTTACTTATCAAACATGTCAAAAGTGTAATGGAACAGGACAAATTCTTAAAATTACTAATACTATTTTAGGCAGAATGCAAGCTTCAGCTGTGTGTGATGCTTGCGGTGGATCTGGCAAAATAATAGCTAATAGGCCAAAAGGAAGTGATGTAAATGGATTAATAGTTAAAGAAGAGACAGTATCTATAAAAATTCCATCTGGTGTTGAAGAAGGTATGCAGTTGAAAGTTCAGGGAAAAGGAAATGCATCTCCTGGTGGGAGTAACGGTGACTTAATAGTTTTAATTGAAGAGTTAGGTCACGAAAATTTTGTAAGAGAGGGAAATAATTTACATCATGATTTGTATATTTCAATTTCTGAAGCAGTTTTAGGTATCTCAAAAGAGTTAAATTTACTAAAAGGTAAAGTTAGAATTAAATTAGAGCCTGGTATTCAGTCAGGTAAAACATTAAGGTTAAGAAATAAAGGCTTAACAGATATAAATGGTTATGGATCAGGAGATTTATTAGTTCACATCAACGTATGGACTCCCAAAACCTTAAATAGAGAACAAAAAAATTTCTTTAAAAAAATGTTAAATGATGATAATTTTGAACCAAGTCCAGAGAGAACTGACAAATCTTTTTTTGAAAAAGTAAAAGACATGTTTCAATAATATTTTTTTTTATAATTAAAATTATAGTATATTTGACAAACACTATTTTATAGTGTATTTTCTTTTTCATAGCAATTTTTTCCCATCCTTGATTCATTGAGGATGGGTTTTCTTTTTTTGAGCATAATTTATTATATATTTAATAAACATTTCATTTAAATAAATAGTGAAAAAAAAAATTTTGATTATTGAAGACGACAACTCGATAAGAAGAGTTGTTAAAGATATTTTACAAAAAGAAAATTTATATGAAGTTTACGAGGCTTTTGATGGTAAAGATGGAGTAAAGAAAATAATTGATACTAAATTTAATTTGATTTTATGTGATATTAAAATGCCTAAAATGGATGGTATGGAGGTTTTAAAAAAGGTAAATCATAAAAAAATCTCTGTTCCATTTATAATGTTGACAGGTCACGGTAATGTTGAAACCGCTGTATCTGCAATGAAGCTCGGAGCTTTTGATTTTATACAAAAACCTCCAGATTTAAATAGACTCTTGGTTTCTGTTAGAAGTGCTTTAAAGAGTAAAAATATAGATAAAAAACCAAAAAAAACACAAAGTAAAATAAGTGAAAAATTTAAATTAATAGGTTCTTCAAAAAAAATTAAATATATAAATGATTTAATTGATAAAGTTGCTAAAACAAATGCTAGGGTATTAATAACAGGTCAAAGTGGAACTGGAAAAGAAATAGTTGCTAATCAGTTACATTATAAAAGCTTTAGATCAAACCATTCTTTCATTGAAGTAAATTGTGCAGCTATTCCCTCTGAGTTGATTGAGAGTGAGCTTTTTGGACATATCAAAGGTTCATTTACATCGGCCGTTAGTGACAAAAAAGGCAAATTTGAATTAGCAGATTCAGGAACTTTATTCTTAGATGAGATTGCCGATTTAAGCTTAAAAGCTCAAGCAAAAGTTTTAAGAGCTTTACAAGAGAACAAAATAACAAGAGTAGGAGGTTCAAAGGACATTAAAGTTGATGCAAGAGTAATATGTGCTACAAATAAAGATTTAAAAGTTGAGATTAGCAAAGGGAATTTTAGAGAAGATTTATACCATAGGCTTGCAGTAATTGAAATTAAACTTCCATCATTATCAGAAAGAATTGACGATATTAAAGAATTAACTACTTATTTTTTAGATAAAATTTCTATTGAAAATAATGTTAATGAGAAGAAGATTACTGATTCTGCAATTAATCAACTTAAAAAAAATAATTGGAAGGGTAATGTTAGAGAATTAAGAAATGTAATCGAAAGATTAACTATATTAGGTGATGATCCAATCAGTTTAAATAATATAAAAAAATTAATTTAAAAGTATATGAAATGAAGAAATGTATCTATTTAATAATATTTTTTATTTTAATATTTAACAAAGTCTATTCACAGAATGATAAATTTGTAAAAGAAATTATTTCTGATATATACAGTGTTTCATTAAATGATAGTAAAAGTTATGATTGGTTAGAGTATTTGTCTAAAAATATAGGACCTAGACTTTCAGGATCATTAAATGCTGAGAGATCTGTTAAATGGACAAAAAAAACACTTGAAAGTATTGGTTTGGATTCTATTTGGTTACAACCAGTAATGGTTCCAAAATGGGTCAGAGGTAACTTCGAATATGCTTTCATTGAATCAAGTCCAGGAAATACAATTAATGTTAATGTTTGTGCTTTAGGGGGTTCAATACCAACCCCTTCATCTGGAATTAAGTCAAATGTAATAGAGGTAAAATCATTTAAAGAACTAGAAAGTTTGGGAAAAAAAAACATAAAAAATAAAATAGTTTTTTTTAATAGACCAATGCAAAAAGAATTGATTAATACTTTTGAGTCATACTCCAATGCAGTAAATCAAAGATATGATGGAGCTAGAATAGCAAGTAAATACGGAGCTTTAGCTGTTATTGTAAGGTCATTAACTTTAAAACATGATTATGTTCCACATACAGGTGTTATGAGTTATGGAAATATACCTATTAAATCAAGGATTCCAGCTATGGCAATAAGTACAAATGATGCTGATTTACTTTCATCTCTGCTTAATTTAAATCCTAACCTAAAATTTTTCATGAAGCAAAATTGTAGAAATTTTCCTGACGTTTTATCTTATAATGTTATTGGAGAAATAAAGGGTTCAAAAAAGCCAAATGATATAATATTAATTGGCGCTCACCTCGATTCATGGGATTTAGGAGATGGTTCTCATGACGATGGGGCTGGAGTAGTTCAGTCTATGGATGTTTTAAGAATTTTAAAAAAAATTAATTACAAATTTAATAGAACACTAAGAGTAGTATTATTTATGAATGAGGAAAATGGTCAGAAGGGAGCTATTGAATATTTTAATATCTCCAAAAAGAAAAAAACTAATCATCTCATCGCTATTGAAAGCGATGCTGGAGGTTTTACACCCCGTGGATTTTCAATTAACACTAATGATTTAAAGTTTAAAAAAATATTAAGTTGGAAAAAATATTTTGAGAAATATCAGGTACATTATTTTGTCAGAGGTCAAAGTGGTGTTGATATTGAATATTTAAAAAATGAAAACAACGTACTAGTAGGTTTAAGACCAGATTCTCAAAGATATTTTGATTATCATCATTCATCTTCTGATATATTTGAAACAGTTAATCAAAGAGAATTAGAACTAGGAACAGCCGCAATTGCGTCATTAGTTTTTTTATCAGACTTTTTTCAATTATAAATGTACATAGATAATACAGCCAATGCAATTTTTAGCTGAATACACAAAAGAATTTAAGTATAACCTAAAATTGGCTTATCCTGTAATTCTAAGTTTATTAGGACACACATTTGTTCAACTAGTTGACAATATTATGGTCGGTCAACTTGGAAGTAAAGAATTAGCAGCTGTTTCGCTTGGAAATAGCTTTTTTTACATAGGAATGGCAATCGGAATTGGTTTTTCAACTGCTATAACTCCTTTAGTTGCTCAGTCTGACGGATCTAATGATAAATACAATTTAAAAAATATTTTATTTCATGGAATAGTTACATGTTCAATTTTAGGTTTTTTGATGTTTTTGTTAGTTAGTAACTCAAAATTTTTAATGATTAATGTAAATCAACCTGAGGAAGTATTAGTTTTAGCTAAGCCTTATTTAAATTGGATTTCCATCTCATTGATTCCATTAGTCATGTTTCAAGGATTTAAGCAGTTCTCTGACGGAATGTCAGATACTAAGCCAGGAATGTATGCAACAATTTTTTCAAATATTATTAATATAATTTTAAATTATGTTTTAATTTTCGGAATAGCATTTTTTCCAAAGCTTGGAGTTGAGGGTGCTGCAATAGGAACACTGATTTCAAGATTTTCAATGTTACTATTTATCTTTTTTTATTTTAAAATATCAAACAAATATAAGTTGTATTTAACCAAATTTTTTTCTCTGAAAATTAGATTTTCTATTTTAAAGAAAATTTACAATATAGGTTTACCTTCAGCACTTCAAATGCTCTTTGAAGTTGGCTTTTTTACTTCAGCTATTTTGCTATCAGGAATGATTGGAAAAAATGCGCAAGCTGCTAATCAAATTGCTTTAAATTTATCTACAATTTCATACATGGTTGCAATGGGATTAAGTGTTGCAGCAATGATCCGAGTTGGAAACTATTTAGGTAAACTTAATTTTAGTCAATTAAGAAGAATAGCTTACTCAATTTTTATTTTAATTTTCTTTCTTGATATTATATTTTGTATAATATTTCTAACATTAAATAAGATTTTACCATGGATTTACTTAGATTCTGATAATTTAAATAATTATTCTGATACAATAGAAGTGGTAAAAATAGCATCAAGGTTATTAATTATTTCTGCTATTTTTCAAATTGCCGACGGAATTCAAGCTGTAGTTTTAGGTGCATTGAAGGGTCTTCAAGATGTTAATATTCCGACAGCTATAACATTTATATCATATTGGTTAATTGGTTTTCCAGTTTCATATTACTTGGGTATTATATATAATTTTCAAGCTGAGGGTATATGGATTGGATTACTTGTTGGACTTACTCTTTCAGCTTTTTTAGTGTTATTGAGATTTGAGGTTAAAATTAAAAGTTTAATTAAAAAATCCTTACAAAAAGATTTAAATAAATAATAAAAAATTAAGTAAATGTTTGATGAAATTTTAAATTTTGACAAAAATTTATTCTTATTCTTAAATAATTTAGGGTCTAATAATTTTGATTTTTTATGGATTATAATTTCTTCAAAATATTTAAATATTCTTGTTTTTAGTTTTTTTTCCCTCTTTTTTATGAAGAAAAAGGGCATAACATATTTCCTTCATATTATATTTTTTTCATTGATAATAATTTTGATAACTGATCAGTCGAGTAATTTTTTTAAAAATTTTACTCAAAGATTGAGACCTTGTCATGAGGATCTAATTAAAAATTCAGTAAGAATAGTTAATGATTATTGTGGAGGATTATATAGTTTTTTCTCTGCTCACGCATCAAATACATTTACTTTAGCTTTTTTCTATAGTTTTTTATTTAATGAGTTTAACAACAAAATTAAGTATTTAATTTTTGGTTACGCTGTTTTAGTTGCCTATAGTAGAATTTATTTGGGTGTTCATTATCCGCTTGATATAATGTTTGGTGCTTTTTATGGAATTATTATTGGTTATATATTAATCAATTTTCTAAAAAAAATAAACTCAAGGTTAATTTATAAATAAAAAGGGGTATTGTGTTTTGAATTTTTTTATTCTAGTATTTGACACATTCAATATGTAGGGATTATTTGGATTTTTCTTTTTAAAGTTTTGATGGTATTCCTCAGCTTCATAAAATACTTCAATTTGTTTAATTTCAGTTACAATTTTGCTTTTATATATTTCTTTTGAATTTAAAACATCAATATAGTTTTTAATTATTTCTTTTTCATGTTCATTTTCATAAAATGCGATTGAACGATAGTGAGATCCAATGTCAGGACCTTGTCTGTTTTTTGTAGTTGGATCATGTGATAAAAAAAATATTTCAACTAGTTTTGAAAATGATATTATATTCGGATTGTAAGTTACTCTGACAGTTTCTGCATGGCCTGTCTTTCCACCTATTACTTGTCGATAAGTAGGATTTTTTAAATAACCTCCTGCATAACCTGAAGTAACATTGATAACCCCTTTAAAATCTTCGTATATTGATTCTACACACCAAAAACAACCTGAAGCAAAATATGCAATGCAAATATTTTCTTGATGAATTATATTTTTATTTACTAATTCAGAATACTTATTTCCATAAACATTAACAAAAATTAATAACGAAATTATTTTAATAATTAATAAATTATACATTATCTATTTTATTAGAACTTTCGATTAGTTTTTTAGAAAAATTATCCCAACTATATTTAGTTTTATTTTTTTTAATATTTAAGATAAATTTTTTTTGATTATTATCATTCAAACAATATATAATTTTTTTTGAAATTTTATCATAATTCAGTTTTGTAGTTACCCCTGTACTGTCTTTTATAATTTGCTCCTTTAATCCATTTATTTCTGAAACTAATATTGGTGTTTCATAATAGTAAGCTTTTGGTGTAACACCACTTTGTGATCCAGATCTGTATGTCTGTATTAATAAATCTGATACAGAAAAGTAGTCTCTAATTTTATTATTACTAATAAAGTTTGAATCAAGAATAATTCTAGAATTTAACTTTAGTTTATTTATTAAATTTAAGTACTTTTCTTTTTTGGAATAGAATTCACCGGCAATTATGAGTTTGATATTTTCTTTTTTTATGACATTTTTAGCAAAAGAATTAATTAATATATCCAAGCCTTTATATTCTCGAATTATGCCAAAATAAAGCACATAAGTAAATTTTTCCGAAATTTGGAGATTTTTACAAGCTTCTTTTTTTGAAATTTTTTTCGGAAGATTAAAGTTTATTGGATGAAAAATAGTAACTATTTTTTTTAAGTATTTTTTATTGATTTTTAATCCTACATTTTCAGAAAATGTTAAAAATAAATCTATTTTTTTTCCAAACATATTATTTAAAAAATTATCAAAAAAAAATTTTTCATGAGGTATCCAATTGTCAACTAGAGCAATTTTAGATATTTTACTAGGTAAACTAGATATCAAAAAGGAGTAAAATGGAGATAAAAAAGGCGTCCAATACCTGAAAATAATAAACCTTGGATTTATTGAGATAATTTTTCTGGTTGTTTTTTTCCATTTCATTGGATTGTATGCATGTAAAATTCTAATTTTCTCATCCTCATAATTTGTTTCAAATTTATCATAATATTGACTTTTTCCTGGAAATAAAATTTTAGGATATAACTTTTCAAATGATAATTTTTTTACTTTTACTCCTCTTTTTTTTAGAGAATGAAACAATAAATGATTAGTTTCACTTATTCCACCTCTGAATGGGTAAAATGGTCCGATTATTAAATATTCAGTTTTTCTTCTAGCCAAGTTTAGTTTTTTCTTTTTGGTAAATAAGATTTGTTAGGGAAAATTAGTAATATGTTGAAAATTGAGTACAAAATAATAAAGGTTGTAAATGTATTGTGATAGTTATAAAAAGAATTAAAATCAAATATTAAAATTGTAGTAATGAAAATAGAACGAAAGATTTCAAAATTTTTACTCCATTTGTAGCCATCCATTAGAGAAGTAAATCCAAAAATACTAACAAAAATAATTAATCCAATTATTAATCTATTCATGTCACTAAGGTTTGAAAATTCATATAAAAAATAAAACAATATGATGTTAATTGATAAAAAATTAAAAAGAGCAATTCTTTTTATTAATTTATTGTAGTTAAGATTATATTTTTTGATATTTTTTGGTTCACTTATCGTATGTATAGGGTATTTTTTTGTCATATCTTTTGGCCTCCATCCTGTTGGCATAAACCAAATTATAATTTTATCGATAAATTTTTCAGTATAATAGAAATCTCTGATTAAATAAAATAAATGTTGAAAATTTATCAAAATTGGATTCCATGTTCTAACTGGTTTTAAAACTCCGTAAATTGGAGGTTCTTCATCTAATTCTTCTTGAAATGTTCCAAACATCCTATCCCATACACAAAAAATTGCAGATAGATTTTTATCAATATATTTTTTATTTATCGCATGATGCACTCTATGTTGAGATGGTGTAACTAAAATATATTCTATCCACCCTAATTTTCCAATATGTTGAGTATGATACCAGAATTGTGCAAATAGATGAATTGGAGTTAATGTAATAATTATTTCACTTGGAATACCAAAAATTGCAGCAGGAATTAAAAAAATAGCTCTAAATCCAATTAAACCAGAAATACTTTGTCTTAAAGCACATGCCAAATTAAATTCTTCACTGCTATGATGAATTATATGATTATTCCAAAAAAGGTTAACTTTATGATTTAGTCTATGACCCCAATAGCTAGCAAAGTCAATAAAAATAAATGATAATATGTAAATGTAAACATTGGATTCAATATTAATGATAGAGAACAAATCTAGTAAATACGGATACGATATAATTATAAAAATAATACCTAAAGAATCCTTTAATATGTTTGTAATTCCTGATGACAAGCTTGATAGAGTATCCATTAAATTATAAGTGTTTTTATTATAAACTCTATCGTATATAATTTCTATGGTCATGAGAACAAAAAATCCTGGAATGACATATAATAGTATTGAAGCGTACATTTCCATAAATAAATTATTTAGCTGAAACCATTATCCATTCACCACTATCAATAAATGGTTTAGCTTGTTTAAATTTTAAAGTTTTATTTTCCCCAGTAGAAATATTTTTAATTTGAACTTTTTCATTTCTGCCAATTTTTGGGACTTCTCTAACTATTGTATCAGTAACTGTCTCATTTTTTTTATTTGAATTTCCAGAAATCTCCCTTCTTCTTGAAGCTAGCTCCTCAGAATTGAGAACTTGATCTTTAGAAGTATTAAATTTTTCTTTTTTTCTAGCTTTAGCTTCTTTAATTGAAGTTGACTCGATATTTGGAATAGAGGCTTTAACTAAAAAATTAAGAACTTCTTTATTTAAATTCCCTATCATACTTTTAAAAAGTTCAAATGCTTCAAACTTATATATCAATAGTGGATCTTTTTGTTCATGAACTGCCAATTGAACGGATTGTTTTAATTCATCCATTTTTCTTAAATGATTTTTCCATGAATTATCAATTAAAGCAAGAGTTATATTTCTTTCAAAATCATCAACTAATATTTTACCTTCAGACTTATAAGCATCCTCCAAATTAGTAACTACATTTAGTGTTTTGGTTCCATCTGAAAAAGGAACTACAATTTTTTCATATTTGTTATTTGGATTTTCATAAACATTTTTTATTATCGGATAAGTTAGCTTTGCATTGACCTCAGATTTTTGTTGGTAATTTTTAATTGCTGCAGAATAAATTTCATTTACAATTTTCTCCTCAGATAGGGATTCAAATTGTTCCTTAGTTATGGGTGATGAAATTGATAAATTACTTATCAATTTAAATTCAAAATTTTTATAGTCATTATTAATTTTATTATCTGAAACGATTTCTTCACTTGTTTCAAAAATCATATTAGCAATATCCATTTTAATTCTATCACCTTTTAATGCATTTAGTCTTCTTTTGTAAATAAATTCTCTTTGTGAATTCATAACATCATCGTATTCTAAAAGTCTTTTTCTAATTCCAAAGTTATTTTCTTCAACTTTTTTTTGAGCTCTCTCAATTGATTTTGTCATCATTGAATGTTGAATAACTTCACCTTCTTTTAGTCCCATTCTGTCCATGACTTTTGCAACTCTTTCAGATCCAAATAGGCGCATTAAATTATCTTCCAAAGATACATAGAATTGAGAGCTTCCTGCATCACCTTGTCTACCTGACCGTCCTCTTAATTGTCGATCAACTCTTCTAGAGTCGTGTCTTTCAGTACCTATAATTGCCAGACCACCATTATTTATTACCTCTTTACTTAGTTTAATATCTGTTCCTCTACCAGCCATATTTGTTGCTATAGTAACAACCCCAGCTTTACCTGCTTCAGCAATAATATCTGCTTCTTTTTTGTGAAGTTTAGCATTTAAAACATTGTGGTTTACTTTTCTTATATTCAGCATTTTACTTAAAAGTTCTGAAATTTCAACTGAAGTAGTACCAATAAGAACCGGTCTACCTTTTTCTATTAAGTCTTCAACTTTTTTTATAACTGCATTATACTTTTCTCTTTTAGTTTTGTAAATCAAATCGTCTTCGTCTTCTCTTGATATTTTTTTATTTGTTGGTATTTCTACAACATCAAGTTTATATATTTCCCAGAATTCTCCAGCCTCAGTTACAGCTGTGCCAGTCATACCAGATAGTTTCTCATACATTCTAAAATAGTTTTGTAATGTAACTGTTGCAAATGTTTGAGTGGCAGATTCAATTTTGACATTTTCTTTAGCTTCAATTGCCTGATGAAGACCATCTGAATATCTTCTTCCTTCCATTATTCTACCTGTTTGTTCGTCAACTATCATTACTTTATTGTTCATAACGACATATTCGGTATCTTTTTCAAATAAAGTGTATGCTTTAAACAGTTGATTCATTGTATGAATTCTTTCACTTTTAATTGAAAAATCATTTAGTAGATTTTCTTTTTCTTTAGCCTCGTCTTCTGGATTTAAATTCTTTTTTTCAATTTTAGCTATCTCAGTTCCAATATCAGGAAGTATGAAAAATGATTTATCCTCAGCTGAGACAGACAACTCTTCAATACCTTTATCAGTTAAATCGACTTGATTGTTTTTTTCATCAATAACAAAATAAAGCTCTGAATCAACCTTAGGCATCTCTCTATTATTGTCTTGCATGTAAAAATTTTCTGTTTTTTGAAGCAATTGTTTAGATCCTTCTTCACTCAGAAATTTAATTAAGGATTTATTTTTTGGTAATCCTCTATGAACTCTTAGCAATAGTTTTCCTCCTTCATCAACATCACCTGAATTAATTCTTTTTTTTGCTTCAATTAAAACGTTACTAAGTAATTGTTTTTGCTTTAAATAAAGGGATGAAACTTTTGGTTTAAGTTGATCAAACTCGTGTCGATCGCCTTTTGGGACAGGACCTGAAATTATTAACGGTGTTCTAGCGTCGTCAATTAACACAGAATCTACCTCGTCAACTATTGCAAAGTAGTGTTTTCTTTGAACTAGCTCATTTGAAGAACTAGTCATATTGTCTCTTAAATAATCAAAACCAAATTCATTATTAGTTCCATAAGTTATATCTGCTTCGTATGCCTTTTTTCTGGATGGACTGTTAGGTTTATGATTATCAATACAATCAACTTTTAAACCATGAAATTGAAATAAAGGAGCCATCCAAGAACTATCTCTCTTTGATAGGTAATCATTAACAGTAACTAGATGAACACCCTTACCAGTTAAGGCATTTAAATAAATTGGAAGGGTTGCAACAAGTGTTTTTCCTTCACCAGTTTGCATTTCAGCTATTTTTCCTTCGTGAAGAGCGATTCCTCCAATGAGTTGCACATCATAATGAATCATATCCCATAGTATTTTTTTACCTGCAGCATTCCATTCATTTAACCAAACTGCATTGTCATTTTCAAGGTATATATAATCGCAGCTTTGAGATAGTAATCTATCATTTTCATTAGCTTTTACAATAATTTTAGTGTTATGAAAAAATCTTGATGCAGTTTCTTTCATTACAGCAAATGACTCTGGTAGGATATTGTTTAAGCATTGTTTAACTTTATTAGATGCCTCATTCTCAATTAAGTCAATTTCTTTGTAAAGACTATCTTTTTTATCAAAATCGTTTTCGTTTTTTATTTCATTTTTGATTTTAATAATTTTTTTATCTTCGATTTTCCTTGATTCATCAATCATTTTCTTAAATGAAGAAGTTTTTTTTCGAAGATCGTCATTTGATAAAGATTGAATTTTTTTGTATTCTAGGTTTATTTTCTCAACTATTGGTTGAAATTTTTTTAAATCCTTTTTTGATTTATCTCCTAAAAAAACTTTAAGAATATTGTTAAAAAAACTCATTCTAAATTTGTTAAAATGTAAATTTAAGTAAAAACTAATGAATATTTGGGTTAATTAATATTCATCCTCATTCCATAAGTAGTCCTCTTCTGAGGGAAAATCAGGCCATATTTCCTCAATAGATTCATAAATATCACCCTCATCTTCCATAGACTGCAAATTCTCAACTACCTCTAAAGGAGCTCCAGTTCGAATTGAAAAATCAATTAATTCGTCTTTTGTAGCAGGCCATGGTGCATCACTGAGATATGATGCTAATTCTAAAGTCCAATACATATTTTAAAAAAAAAGTTTTTTGCAAAAATAATTTTTTGAACTTATAAAACAAGAATTTTTTAATTATTTCTTTCTTGAATCCATTTTTCTTCATTACAATTAAAATTATAACTAAATTTTCTTGATAATGTGAATAAGTAATCCGATAATCTATTAATAAAAGCAATAATTTTATTACTCACTTTGGAAGTTTCATTTAACTCAGTAATGCATCTTTCAGCTCTTCTACATACACTTCTTGCCAAATGAACATACGAAACTAAAATATTGCCACCAGGTAATATAAAATTCTTAAGCTCAGGCAGCTTTTCAGTCATTTTGTCAATTGATCCTTCTAAAAAAAAAATATCTTCATCATTAATTTCTTCAAAATTAATCTTATGATTGTCAGAGTCATCAAGTGCTAACTGTGTTCCAATTTTCATTAGTTTGTTTTGAATTGAGGAAAGTTCAGTTTTGGATTTTTCATCAATATCATTTGATTTAATTATACCTATCCAGCAATTTAATTCATCAATTGTTCCATATGCTTTAATCCTAACATTATGTTTTGGAACTCTCTCACCAGAAAAAAGTGATGTTTCTCCGTTATCTCCAGTTTTAGTATATACTTTAATTTTCTTCATAATTCAAATAATAATTTTATAGTGCAAATTTTTTAAATATTTTTTTTTACAACTTTACTTAACACTATTGTTAATAATATTAAAAGCATTAAGTTAGAAATTCTAGATATGTAATCACCATATTTTACATAGAATGTAATGTTGTTGTTTAGTTGTAAATTATTTTTTAAAATACCTTTAGTATTATATTCCATTTTAGAGTAAATATTTCCATTTGAGTCAATAAATCCGGATATACCTGTATTTGCAACTCTGGCAATAGATTTTCTATTTTCAATAGCTCTTAATTTTGAGTAACTTAATAATTGTTTATGCCCTTCAGTTTCACCCCACCAAGCATCATTTGAAATAATAGTAAAAAATTCTGCGCCATTTAAGGAAAATTTTCTTACAAATGATCCATAAATTGATTCATAGCATATTATTGATGCAAATTTATCTCCTATACTACTGACAAATAAACTTCTATTTTTTTGAGGAGTTCTTCCATGAACTGTTCCACCAAGATTTAACATAAAATTTCCAATTAAAGGTTTAAAAAAACTTTTATATGGTAATATCTCAACACCAGGCACAAATTTTGACTTGTGATAAACTTGATAATTTTTCTTTGAATTATAAAGAATTGCAGAATTATAAAAATTAACCCAAACACTTTTATTTAATTTAATTGAGTTATTATTTATTGAATCTTTATTGTAAATGAACTTGTAAAGTTGTATTCCAGATAAAATATTCATTGACTCATTTTTATCAATAAATTTATTAATAGAGTCAGTTAAAATACTTGTTGAAATTTGGTCAATATCCTCGCCGTTTTCTTCAGAAAAAAATGTTTCGGGAGTTATCAAGTAATGAGTAGATTCACCTAAATTTCCAGTTGTCATTTTTTCAATTAATCTTAGATTATCCATATTGGTAAGGTTATATTTTTCTTTATATGGATCAATGTTGGGTTGGATCAAAATAAAATTTCTTGATTTCTCTTTTTTCTTTTGATTCATAGATATAAAAAAAGAAAATATTACAGGAGAAATAAAAAGTATAAATATTCTTAAAACTTTTAATACAATAATTTTTCTTGATTTATACTTACTATCAATTAGTAAGTATATAAAAATATTTATTACTAATACCCAAAGAGTTCCTCCAAAGCTACCAGTATATTCGTACCACTGAATCCAACTAATTTTTTCCGAAAAAACGTTACCTAAATTCAACCATGGCCAGGAAAAATCCCATATAGTATGAAATTTTTCAAATGAAATCCAAAGACTCACAAATAAGATAAATGATCCAAATTTTGGTAGAAATTTTCTTGCTTCAAAATATATTAAAATTAATAGTGAATAAAGAAATGAGTTAACTGAAATAGCAAAAATGAAACCAAAAAATGATGAATTAACAATCCACCAAGTCGTAATTAGATTCCATATAACAAAAGTTAAAAAAGATAATGATAATACTTTTAACCAATTAAATTTTGATTTTTTTTGACCTATATTTTTCAATACAATAAGAAGTGGTACAATACTAAAAAAAATAAAAAATGTAATTCCAAAAGTTGGCCATGAGATGCCCAATAATAAACCAGATAATATTGATAAAAAAAAATTTTTTTTCACAAATCTTAGTTTTATTGATAATTTATTTTAAAAATGGTATTATATTTTAAAATTGTAATTTACAAAAGTTAAAATTAAGGTATTTATGATAAAAAAAAATATTCCTAACCTATTTACAATATTGAATCTGATTTTTGGTTGTTTGGGAGTAATCAGTATTTCAAGTTTAAATTTTAAAGCCACTTTAATTTTAACAATTTTTTGTGTATTTTTTGATTTTCTTGATGGATTTTTTGCAAGATTACTCAAAGTCAAATCAGAATTTGGAAAAGAACTAGATTCTTTGGCAGATATTGTTTCTTTTGGTTTGGTTCCTGGTTTTTTAATGTATAAACTATATGTTATGACTGGTTTTCAAGAAGATTTTTTTTTATTTTTTGATTTTAAAATATCATGTATCGCTCTATTTGGTTTTTTGATAACAGTTAGTGCTATGATAAGACTCGCCAAATTCAATTTATCAAAATCTCAAGTTTTTTCTTTTAAAGGTTTTCCATCTCCAGCAAATGCAGTTTTTATAGTTTCAATACCAATTTTTTTCGATAGTGATTTTTTTAATAATACTTATCAATACTTAAATATGCCTACTTTGACTATTATAACCCTATTATCAGCATTAATGATGAATATTAATCTAACATTCATTAAAATATCTTGTGATTTTTCAGACAAAAAAAATTTTTTCTATTCAATTGTTTTTTTAGTTTTATCAGCAATTTTAATTATATTATTTATGGAAGCTGCTTTAACATTAATAATATGTGCCTACATATTAATTTCTTTTATAGATCAAATTATTAGTAAATTAAAGTGAATCAATTTTCTTTTTTCTCAACTCAAAATTTTTACCTAAATAGACTTTTCTAACCATTTTGTCACTAGCAAGTTCTTCAGGACTCCCCATTTTAAGAATACTTCCTTCAAACATCAAAAAAGTTTTATCAGTAATTGCTAATGTTTCTTGAACATTATGATCCGTTATAAGAATACCTATATTTTTATTTTTTAAATGAGCTATAATTTTTTGAATATCTTCTACTGCGACAGGATCAACTCCTGCAAAAGGTTCGTCTAATAATAAGAATTTTGGATCAGTAGCTAATGCTCTAGCAATTTCAGTTCTTCTTCTTTCTCCTCCTGATAAAAGATCTCCTCTATTTTTTCTAATATGGGACAAACCAAATTCATCAATTAATTCATCCATTTTTTTTTGTTGCTGAACTTTCGATAATTTTGTTAATTGTAAAACGCTTAAAATATTATTTTCAACACTAAGTTTTCTAAATATTGAAGCTTCTTGAGCTAAATATCCAATTCCATTTTGAGCTCGTTTGTACATAGGATATTTAGTTACATCAATATTGTTAAGAAATATTTTACCAGAATTAGGTTTAATTAATCCAACAATCATGTAAAAAGATGTTGTTTTACCAGCACCATTTGGTCCCAAAAGACCCACAATCTCGCCTTGATTAACTTCAACTGAAATGCCTTTTACAACTTTTTTACTTTTGTATGACTTTTCAATTTTACTTGCAATTAATTTCATGAGCTTTTATTAACGATATTTTTTTGTTGTTTTTTATAGACAACATTTGATATAAATATACTTAACTCATAAAGAACTATTATGGGAATTGTAACAATAATTTGGCTTGCAATATCTGGAGGAGTAATTATTGCAGCCAGGCTAAGTACAATTACAAGAGAGTATTTTCTATTTTTTCTTAAAAAATTTGGTGTGACTAACCCTATTTTTGTCAAGAAAAAAATTAAAATTGGTAATTCAAAAATTAAACCTGACGACAAAACTGAAGCTCTTAAAAGTGATATATAGCTGCTTAAATCAAAATCATTAAAAATTTGATTACTTACTTGATAGTTTCCTAAAAAATTAATTGATAAAGGCGTTACTACATAGTAACCAAAAAAAACACCTAAAAAAAATAAAAAAGAAGCGATAAAAATAAAACCTCTAGCATTCTTTCTTTCGTTTTTTAATAGACCAGGGCTAACAAATCTCCAAAATTCATACAGAATATAGGGGAAGCCTACTATAAAACCTGCTGTAATTGAAGTCCATAGGTGTGCTGAAAATTGACCAGACATAGTTCTGCTTTGAATTCTAAAAGGCATTTCTTTTATACAAAAAGCTTCTCCTGTACCAATAGCCTTTGAAACATCACAAAAAAACTGATAGGTTACGAAATCAATTTGTTTTGGGCCAAACAATATCGTATTAAATATGAAATCTTTAGCAAGAAAGGCAATGGTACCGAAAACTAAAATAGCCATGCAAGATCTTAAAAGGTGCCATCTCAATTCTTCAAGATGCTCTAAAAAAGACATTTCTTCGTTTGAATTATTCATCAATTATTTAAAATAAATTAAGTGGAAAGTATTATATTAATGTAACAAATTTATATAAATTCATTTAAATAATAAATGTCTAAATACAACTTAGAAAAGAATCTCAATAAATTTTTTGGTTTCAAGCAATTTAAAGGTTTACAAAAATCAATAATTAAAAATATTATTGACAACAACGACACCTTTGTTTTAATGCCAACAGGAGGTGGCAAATCTCTATGTTTTCAATTACCAGCTATAATTAAAAAGGGTACTGCAATCGTTATATCGCCCTTAATTGCACTTATGAAAAATCAAGTAGATTTAATTAGAAATATGGCAAATGATGATTCTATTGCTCATGTTTTAAATTCATCATTAAGTAAATCGGAAGTTCAAAATGTTAGAACTGATGTTTTAAATGAAAAAACTAAGTTATTGTATGTAGCTCCTGAATCATTAGCTAAAATTGAAAATATTAATTTTTTAAAACAAACTAACTTATCTTTCTTAGCAATTGATGAAGCACATTGTATTTCCGAATGGGGGCACGATTTCAGACCTGATTACAGAAATATTAGATCAATTTTTGAAAAAATAAAATCAAAAATACCTATTATAGCTGTAACCGCAACAGCTACTTTAAAGGTTCAAGACGATATACTTAAAAATTTGGAAATGAAAAATTCAAAAATTTTTAAAGCCTCTTTTAATAGGCCTAATTTATTCTATGAAGTAAGACAAAAAGATGAAAATATTAATCTTGAAATTGTAAAATATGCTAAATTTAATCAGGGCAAGTCAGGAATTATTTATTGCTTATCAAGAAAAAAAGTTGAGGAATTAACGGAAATTTTAAGTATTAATGACATAAAGGCTGTATCATATCATGCAGGATTAGATTCTAAAACAAGAATGAATAATCAAGATTTATTTATTTCTGAAAATTGCGATATAGTTGTTGCAACAATTGCTTTTGGAATGGGGATCGATAAACCAGATGTAAGATTTGTTATTCACTATGATATACCAAAAAGTATAGAAAGTTATTATCAAGAGACTGGCAGAGCAGGAAGGGATGGTGGAGAAGGACACTGTTTAACTTTTTATTGTAAAGAAGATATCAAAAAATTAGAAAAATTTCTTTCTGTTAAACCAATTATGGAGAGAGAGGTAGGATTAGATCAATTAGATGATGTAATGTCTTATGCTGAAACCTCTATTTCTAGAAGGCAATTTATATTGAATTATTTTGGTGAAGATTATGATCCATATGTTGGAGAGGGTTGTGATAAGGACGATAATTATTTAAATCTAAACAATAAGACAGATGCCACTTTTAATTTGAAGTTTTTAATTGAAATAATTAAAAAAACAAATGAAAAATTTAAAGCTGTTGATATAATAAAATCAATAGTTGGTGAAAAAAGTGCTTTAATAGTAGCTAATAAAGCTGATAAAATAGATTCTTTTGGAAAGGGAAATAAATTTAATAAAGAATACTGGAAAGAATTAATAACTCAAGCTTCTGTAAATGGTTTTTTAGAAAAAAAATCTGATTCAATTGGAGTTTTAAAAATAACCAAAAAGTGTAAAATCTTATCAAATCATAATTTTTCTTTTATGATTATCAATAATGTTAAAAAAAATAAAAATATAGAAGTTTTTAAAAATAAAAAAGAGAGTTTTGACAATAAGTTATTTGAAATATTGAAAAGGGTCAGAAAGAAAGTTTCAGAAAAAAATAATGTTCCACCATATACTATTTTTCAAGAAAATTCACTAATCGATATGACAGTAAAATATCCTGTAACCTTAAATGAACTAATTAATATTATTGGTGTAGGTGAGGGTAAAGCTCATAAGAATGCTCAATATTTTTTACCTGTTATTAAGGATTATGTAAATTCAAATAATATTGTAAAAGAAAATAATTTAATTTTAAAAACTAAAGGTGCAAATTCTACAATAAAATTGTTCATTATCCAGGGAATTGACAGAAAACTTCCTCTAGACGAAATCGCTGAATCTAAGGGAATTTCAATGTCTAAATTTATTACTGAAATGGAAAAAATAGTCTCCTCAGGAACCAAATTAGATATAAAATACTGGATTGACGAAATACTTGACGACGAACAACAAGATGAGTTGTATGATTATTTTATGGAATTAGAAGATGATTCCATCATTGCTGCTATTAATGATTTCAACAATTTATATGATGAAAATGATATAAGACTCTTTAGAATTAAATTTTTAAATGATGTAGCCAACTAAATTATTTCCATTTAATATTGCAACCTAAACTTGGATATTGCGTATTAGTGAATTCTTTATTTTCAATCATATAATTAAACGCCACATTTAAGTCTAAAGCATTAAGTTTTTCTTTATTATTAGGTCTAGATTTGTCATATCTACCCCTATAAAAAAGACTTAAATTCTTATCATAAAGAAAAAAATCAGGTGTACATGCTGCATCATATTTTTTTGCCACATCTTGACTTTCGTCAAACAAATAAGGGAAAGAAAAATTATATTTCTTGGAAAATTTCAACATATTACTTGGAGAATCTTCGGGATAATTAATAATATCATTACTGGAAATTGCAATAACTCCAACTTCATTTTTAATTAATTTCTTAGAAAATGAAACAAAGTGTTTAATTATATGAATAACATATGGACAATGATTGCATATAAATAATATTAGTGTACCATTTTTTCCTTTTAAATCAGATAAGCTATAAAATTTATTATCAATCCCATTTGAGAGAGAAAAATCGGGAGCTTCAGATCCCAAAGAAATCATTTTTGATTCAGTTGCCGCCATTTTTAGTTGCTATTGGATTCTAAATCTAAACTTTTATCAGGCTGATAATTTTTTTGGTGTTTTTCACTTATTACTTCCTCTCCTCTGTTTTTTATTATAAATTCAATCATTTCAGAGAGAATGTTTTTAAATTCAGGAAAATCCTCCTTATACAAATATATTTTGTGTTTTTTATAAAAAAAAGTTCCGTCATCATTAGTGAACTTTTTACTCTCAGTTATAGTTAAGTAGTAATCACTTGCTTTAGTCTCTCTGACATCAAAAAAGTAAGTTCTTCTGCCAGCTCTAAGTACCTTTGAATATATTTCTTCATTTTCCATATCTCTGCATTGATTTATCAAAATTAGTTATGCTAAATTGTAAAAAATATAATTACTAAACAAATATTTATAATTTTTCTAGCTTTTGTCGTTCAAATAAATATTTGTAATATCCATCTATTTCTTTCAACTCTGAATTTGTTCCATGCTGAATTATTCGTCCTTTATCAATTACCAAAACCTTATTACAATTTATTATTGACGATATGTTATGACTTATAATTATCATTGTTTTTTTTTCATTAATATGATTCAAATTTTCAAGTATTTTTTTTTGTGTTTGACTGTCAATTGCAGAAAAACAGTCATCAAAAAGAATAATTTTCGAATTTTTTATTAATGCTCTTGCAATTGAAAGTCTTTGTCTTTGACCTCCTGATAATGTTATTCCTCTCTCTCCTATTAAAGTGTCATATCCTTTGTTGAATTTTTTTATTTCTTCGTGAATTTCCACTATTGATGTATACTTAACTACGTCTTCAAAAGATGATTTCTCATTTCCAAATTTAATGTTTTCAATAATCGTATCTGAAAATAAAAAAGAATCTTGAGGAACGTATGATATACTATTTCTTAGTGTGTTTATATCAAATTTTTTTACATCAATTCCGTCAATATATAAATTTCCTTTTTTGATGTCGTATAGTCTTGAAATTAGATTTAGAATTGTAGATTTTCCAGACCCAATGTTTCCTATTATTCCAATTCTATCTCCTTTTTTAATTTTAAATGACATTCCGTTAATATTAAATTTTTCTGAATTTTGATACTTAAAAAAAACATTTTTAAATTCAATTGATCCAGATATTTTCTTTTTTAAATTGCCACTTTTAATTTTTGTTTTCTTTTTTAAAAAAATATTTATCCTTTTTTGAGATGCCTCAGCTTGTTGAACAATCGATGTCACCCATCCAACTGTTGCAACAGGCCATGTTAACATTGATACATATAAAATAAATTCAGCTAAAACACCAATGTTAATCTCACCATTAATATATTGTATTCCTCCAATAAAAATTACGAGGTAATTACTTAGACCAATTAATAAAATCATTAATGGGAAAAACCATGCTTGAATCTTAGCTAATTTAAGATTTGATTCCTTACTTTCTTTTGATATTAACTCAAATTTTTTTTCAACTTTTGATTCAATACCGTGAGATTTAATAACAGTGATCCCGGAAAAACTTTCTTGAGAAAATGAAGATAATTTTGAAAGAATTTTTTGAATTATAGATGTTTTTTTATTGATTTCTTTACTTAATATAAAAATAATTATTGATAAAAATGGAAGAGGTATTAAACTATAAATAGCGAGTTTTGGAGCTAAACTTATCATACTTGCTATAACAATAATAAATAAAACTGTTGTATTTATACTATACATAATTGCAGGGCCAAAATACATTCTGACTTTACTTACATCTTCTGTTATTCTAGTCATCAGATCTCCAGTTTTATTTTTTTTATAAAATTCAAGATCTAATTTTTGATACTGATCATATATTTCATTTTTTAAGTCAAATTCAATATATCTAGATACATTAATTATAGTTTGTCTAATTAAAAATGTCAAAAAACCTGAAATAATAGCAGTTATAATAATTAATGTAATATTTATTATCAATTCTTTTTCAAGGTGTTCTATAGAAATATTTTTAAATTTTATAAATTCTTCAACAATTGTTAAAGAGTTATTTACTAATCTTGGAGCAAAAAGAGCAAAAATTCTAGCTATTATTGCTATAAATATACCAGTAATTAGTTGAATTTTATATTTGAATAAATATTTGTTAAGATATTTTAGCTCTTTCACGTTAATAATTATTAAATAAAGTTATTTATAATATTTTGAAATTTAATTTATTAATTTTTTAATACTTAAATTTGAATTAATGTTCTTTAAATGTTAACTAGAAGACAAATTCGAATCAAGGTAATGCAAACCTTATATTCTATAAAAGATTCAGAGGTTATTTTATTAAAAAAAAATAACACTGAATTTTTTAAAAAGTCTTGTTTTAATTCTTACTGTCTTTATTACGCTACTTTATCGTTAATTTCTAAAATATGGGAATTATCAAATTCTAATTATAATCATCTAAAAAGAAAAAATCAAAATTCTGATCTTGAAAAAATTTTTTTATTTAAATCTAATCGTTTTTTTTCATTTATTGCAAATAATAAAATTATAAGAAAAAAATATGATTTATTTTACAAAGATTTTTGGATTAATGAATCACCTTTTTTAGAAAAATTATTTCAAAATATTTTTTTTTCAAATGAAAAAATAGAAAATGAAGAAAATGAATTAGAATATTCTTTTTTTGTTAAATTTTTTATTGGAGAAATTGCTTCCAATGAATTGCTTTACGATTTTTATGAGGACAAAAAATTAACTTGGCAAGATGATATTATGTTCGTTAATACATTTCTTTTAAAACAAATTAAAACAAAAAAATTTAAAGAAAATCAAAGTATTGATATCCCAGTATTCGAGGATTCAAATCAAGATTATATTTTTGGAAAAGAAATTTTAAAATACTATGCTGAGAGTAACGATAAATTTAATGACGAATTAACTAACAAAATACCCAATTGGGGTAATGAAAGAATTGCTAAAATTGATTTTATACTAATGAAAATGGCTTTAGTTGAATTTAAATATTTTAAATCAATACCAATTAAAGTAACAATGAATGAATATATTGAGATTGCTAAAGACTATTCAAGTCCAAAGAGTAATATTTTTATTAATGGTGTTCTTGACAAAATTGTTAAAGACTATCTAAAGAAAGGAATTGTTAGTAAATCTTAATAATTATATATTGAATTTTTATTAAATTTATTAAAAATTTAAAACTATGATTCAATCTACTAAACTATTTTTACTAGGAATTTTTTGTTTAACTATTTCATGTTCTAATTCCACAAAAAAAAACAATAACATTCAAAACCCCTCAGTTGTTTCATCTGAATCACCAATTATGACATTTGATAAAAATGTTCATGATTTTGGTACCATTAATGAAGGAGAAACTGTATCTACTCTTTTTAAATTTACTAATACTGGTAAATCTGATCTTATTGTTGTTGATGCAAGAGGAAGTTGTGGGTGTACAGTTCCTGAATACCCTAAAAATGTTCCTATTCCACCTGGAGGTTCAGGTGAATTATTAGTTAGTTTTAATTCTTCTGGTAATCCTAATATGCAACAGAAAACTGTAACTATTTCGGCTAATACCGATAGTGGCAGAGAGACTGTAAGAATAATGGCTATGGTTACTCCTGATCCTGTTAGACAGAAAGCTAGAGATGCTCAACAGGCTGCTAGACTCCAGCAGCAATCTAATAACTAATTTATGGAAGCATTTGCTGGACAATTACCATTTTTAATTTTAATGTTGGTAATTTTTTTCTTTTTTATAATATTACCACAACAAAGAAGACAAAGGAAGGAAAAAAAGTTTCTCAGTAACCTAAAGAAGGGTGATCGTGTGATTGCTAAAAGTGGAATTCATGGAAAAATTGCTGAAGTTAATTTTAAAGACGACACATGTGTTTTAGAAACTTTAGCAGGTAAAATAAAGATGGAAAGATCAGCAATATCAATTGATTTGTCATCAAAAATTAATGATGTGTCAAAAAAATGATTAACTATTGAGTTCTTTTTTTTGAATTTATGTACAAAAAAATAATAAAACCTCTGTTATTTTCATTAGATCCAGAAATAGTCCACGATTTATCGTTTTTTTTAATTAAAATTTTTTTTAAAATACCTGGGTTAAGTTTATTATTTAGAAAAATATACTCTTTTGAAAACCCTTTATTGGAGAGAGAATTAATGGGTTTAAGATTTAAAAACCCTGTTGGATTAGCAGCAGGCTTTGATAAAAACGCAGAATTATTTAATGAATTATCAATTTTTGGATTTGGTTTTATTGAAATAGGAACTTTAACACCATTACCTCAAAAAGGAAATCCAAAAAAAAGAATTTTCAGATTAGTAGATGATTATGGATTAATTAATAGGCTTGGTTTTAATAATAAAGGTGTGGGTTATGCAATTGAGAATTTAAAGAAAAATAAAAATATTTTGATTGGAGGAAATATAGGAAAAAATAAAAACACTAAAAATTCTGAGGCATTTAAAGATTATGAGTCATGTTATAATAAATTATATCCTTACGTAGATTATTTTGTTATTAATGTTAGTTCTCCTAATACTCCAAATCTAAGAGATCTTCAAGAAAAAAAACCATTAGAGTTAATTATAAGAAATATAAATTTATCTAACCAAAAACAAAAAGAAAAAAAACCGATACTAGTAAAGATATCTCCTGATATTAATAATAAGCAAATTGATGATATTATTGATATAGTAAAAACTAATAATATTGATGGGATTATAGCCACTAATACTAGTGTTAACCGAGATAATCTAAAAAGTGAATTAGATTTAAAAAACCAAAAAGGTGGATTAAGTGGAAAACCAATTTTTTCTATTAGTAATGATATAATTAGATATATTTACAGGAAAACTCAAGGAAAAGTACCTATAATTGGAGTTGGAGGGATTATGTGCCCTGACGACGCAATTGAAAAATTAAAATCAGGTGCCTCATTAATCCAGCTCTACACTGGTTTTATATATGAAGGTCCCAGTGTAATCAAAAAAATAAATAAAAGGATAATTGAAGAAAAATTATTTAAAATAACTTAGATTTTCTTTCGGGTTGATTTCTAGTAAAGTACTGTAAATTAATTCGATCAAATTTTCAATATCACTTTTTTGAACCATTTCAACAGTAGTGTGCATGTATCTGAGTGGTAAAGAAATTAAAGCTGAGGCTACTCCTCCATTACTGTATGCAAAAGCGTCGGTGTCAGTACCTGTATATCTTGATGAAGCAAGTCTTTGAAAAGGTATCTTGTTCTTTAAAGCGGTATTGATAATTTTTTCTCTTAAGTTATTTTGTATTGCTGGAGCATATGAAATAACTGGTCCTTCACCTATCTTAGTAAGACCTTGTTCTTTTTTGTTTATCATTGGTGTTGTGGTATCATGACACACATCTGTAACAATAGCTATATCAGGCTTAATATTTTCTGTTATCATCTCAGCCCCACGAAGACCTACTTCTTCTTGAACAGAATTTGTAACATATAAACCAAAAGGCAATTTATTTTTTTTCTCAAAAACTAATCTAGCAACCTCTGCTATAACAAAACCTCCAATTCTGTTATCTAAAGCTCTACAAATAAATTTGTCTTTATTTAGTATCTTAAAATTATCTGGATATGTAATTACACAACCAACATGTACTCCCATTTTCTCAACCTCACTTTTAGATTTTGCTCCTACATCAATAAAAATATTGTCCAGTTTTGGAGGTTCCTCTTTTCCAAATTTTCTTGTATGAATAGCAGGCCATCCAAAAACACCTTCAATAATTCCTTTTTTAGT
>MDSW01202292.1_pt1 | contig 29718 bp, 27 predicted proteins | sample 811171 | NCBI WGS metagenome assembly MDSW01 (sample SAMN05326641, study PRJNA326480) | marine metagenome | isolation source: seawater | place: Atlantic Ocean: North West | collected 2012 | reverse complement strand
TCCTGCGTTATCGTTCGCTCACGTGGAACGACCACGCGACGCTCGCGATGCCTTGTCTTGCCGCGGCTTGGCCGCCGATGCGCCGCCTTATCTTATGACGACACGCCCTTGGCTAATCTGCGTCCGGCGTGTAGCCCAGACGGGCGAGCAGGCCGTCGAATTCGTCCAGGTCGTGGAACGCGATACGAAGCTCGCCCTTGCGAGCATCGGGTGAAAATTTAATCGATACGCTGTTGCCCAGATGCTCGGCCAGGGCGCGTTCCATGGCCCCCAAGTCCGCGCCCGAGTCGGTATCGGGTGCCGGCGGGCCGGCGGCGGCCGGTTCGGCATGTCGCACCCACTGCTCGAGCTGACGGACAGAGGCCCGGCGGGCCACGGCCCGGCGAGCCAGCTCGGTTTGTTGCGGTGTGGCCAGGCCGGCCAGGACCTTGGCATGGCCAAGCGATAGCTGGCGGGCGTCCAGCAAGTCCTGTACGGCCGGGGCCAGCTGGCGCAGGCGCAGATAATTGGTGACATAGACCCGTGACTTGCCGATGCGCTCGGCGATGTCTTCATGCGTGAGCGCGTGATCCATAGCCAGCCGGGCGAGGCCGTTGGCGGTATCCATCACGCCCAGCGACTCCCGCTGTAGATTCTCGATCAAGCCGATTACGCCGGCGGCGGTGGGTGACAGATCGTTACGCACGATCGCGGGCAGCTCGGCGAGCCCCGCGCGCTGGGCTGCGCGCCAGCGGCGCTCGCCGGCAATCAGGCGATAGCCTGTGCTGGCATCGCCGGTCACGATTACCGGCTGGATGACCCCTGAGGCGGCGATCGATTCGGCCAGCTCGGCCAGCCCGGCCTCGTCGAACGAAGTTCGTGCCTGCCCGGGATCGCGCTGAATCCACTCGATCGGCAGTCGGGTGACAGTGCTGGCATCCGCGGGGGGAGGGCTTTCAGAGAGCGAATCTTGAGGCGTCATCGCGGACCTGCGTGCGTGCTAAGCTCAAAGCGGTCGTCGCAAGTGTACCCATTCGCGTGCGACCGGGGTTCGAGTCGATGCCGGGGAGGGCGAGCGGACATGCGCACCCGTGAATATCTGAAACCGTGGCTGGTACCGCGTGACGTCGAAGCGATTGTCGATGGCCTGAATCTGGGCCGGAGGAATGACCAGACCGGCTCGGCAAGCTATGACCCCTGGGGACTGAACCCCGACACCACGAAGATGACCTTCACGGTCGTGCGTTGGCTCTACGACACTTATTTTCGGGTCGTGGCCAACGGGCTGGACAACGTGCCCGCCACCGGGCGCGTGCTCTTGGTTGGCAATCACGGCGGTCAGCTGCCGATTGACGGCGTGCTGGTGTCTTATGCGGTGGCCAGCAAGAGCGAAGGGGCGCGTCTGCCGCGGTCCATGATCGAGCGCTGGTTTCCGTCTGTCCCGTTTTTAGGCAACTGGATGAATTCGGTCGGCGGCGTCATCGGCGACCCGAAGAATTGCGCCAAGATGCTCGAGCGCGACGAAGCGCTGGTGGTGTTTCCTGAAGGCATTCGCGGGTCGGGCAAACCCTACCGGTTGCGCTACCAGCTACAGCGCTTCGGTCATGGATTCATGCACCTGGCGCTGGAGCACGACACCCCGATCGTGCCGGTCGGCGTAGTGGGCTGCGAGGAGACGATGCCGTCGCTGGGCAACCTGCGCCCGGCGGCGCGTTTGCTGGGCCTGCCGTATCTGCCGCTGGCGCTGCCGGCGGTTCTACCCGCGCGGGTGGTGCTGAACTTCGGTACGCCGCTGCATTTCAACGGCGCGCCCGAGGGCGAGGCCGAGGTGGCCCGCCGCGTGGAGGTGGTCAAGGACGCGATCCGGGATTTGATCGATCGCGGCATCGAACAGCGACGGGACCTGCTCTGATGGCCAAGACGTCAACAGATAACGCATCGACGGCGCGTGTTGCGGGTATCGGCCACAGAAGCCGCGGCAAGGTTATGGTCACCGGTGCGGCCGGAGCGCTGGCGCAGCATGTCATCGCTGACCTGATCGAGGCCGACTATGAAGTCATCGGCATCGAGTTTCGCGGCCTGGGGGATGATTATCCCGATACCGTGGATTATGTCGTGGACTTCAACCAGCGGCCGTTCGAGGATGTCTTTCGCGAACACGACTTCGTGGGCATCGTCCATCTGGGGCGGATTCGATTCACTCAGTCCACCCGCGGGCGGCGTTATTCCGCCAACGTGGTGGGTACGGCTCGGCTGCTGCGGCTGGCGCGCAAGTACGGTGTAACCAAGGTACTGGCGCTGTCGACGTATCATGTCTATGGCGCGGACGGCGCCAACCCCAGCCTCATTGACGAAGAATACCCGATGCGTGCGGCCAATCTCATGCCCGAGATCGTGGACGCCGTAGAGCTTGAGAATCTGTTTAATATCCAGCTCTACAAGCATCCGGAGCTGAATATCGTGATCCTGCGGCCGTGCAATATCGCCGGTCCCGGTATCAACAATGAAATCAGCCGTATGCTCGGCCAGCGGATTGCGCCGTGTTTGATCGGTTTCTCGCCCTTGATGCAGTTCATCCACGTTGCCGATATGTCGCGCGCGGTATGTACGGCATTCGAGCAAAACCATCCCGGCGTATATAATGTCGCCCCGGATGATTATGTGACGTATCAGGATGCGCTCGTCGCAGCCGGCTGTCGTCGCCTGTTTCTGCCATCGGTCCCGTCAGGGCTTGCCCGGCGGTCGATGCGGGCGCTGGGACGAGCGGCACCGCCGGCGTACCTAATCGATTTCTTCAAATACTCCGTGATCGTGGACGGCTCGCTGTTCGCGCGTACCTTCGATTTTCAGACGACCTATTCGCTGGATAGTCTGTTCGCGGACTATCGCGCTCGTAAATAAATACGGTGCCGTCTGTCGGCTTTCTTGAGGTTTAGCCTTCATGCCTACGCTTACACGATTCATCGCCCCCCTGGGCGGCTTGATGGCCATGCTGGTACTGGCCGGCTGTGTCCACAGCCCGCCGTCGGATCCCTGGGATCCGCTCGAGCCGGTCAACCGCTTCAACTACAAGGTCAACGACAAGGCCGATAAGTATGTTGTGCGTCCGGTGGCCAAGGGCTACGACACCGTGGTGCCGGATGTGGTTCAGGCCAGTGTGTCGAATTTCTTCGACAACGCCAGCCAGCCGATCACCATGGCCAACAGCCTGCTCCAGCTCAAATGGGGCAAGTTCAACCAGTCGCTCGGCCGGTTCATGATCAATACCACGGCCGGTGTCGGTGGCTTGTTCGACGTGGCCACCGATCTCAATGTGCCGCATCCGGACGAGGATCTGGGCCAGACGCTGGGCTATTGGGGCTTGGGCGCGGGCCCGTACCTGTATCTGCCGTTGTTGGGCCCGTCCAGCGGTCGTGAACTGGTGGGCAGTCTGGGCGATCAGTTCGCCAATCCCATCAACTACTTAGGCGAGTTCGACGAGATCGACGACGACTATCCTTGGGTGCCCTGGGTGCTGCGTGGTGTGCAGGGCATCAACCTGCGCGCCAGCCTGCTCGGGTTCGACCAGACCCTAGCCCAGCAGTTCGATCCTTATGCGTTCGTACGCAGCTACTATCTGGAAAACCGGCTGAAAAAGGTCTACGATGGCGATGTGCCGCCCGAGTTGACGGCACCCAACGATACGGCCGACTTCCCGACCGCCAACGCCACCGACGACCCCGCCGACTGATCGGCCATGTCGTGCTCGCCCGACCGGGCGGCGCTGTTGGCCATGACGCGTCATGAGCTGCACGCCGCCGCCCGGCAGTACTTCAAGACCGCAGGGCCCACCGAGCCCGAGGTTGCGCTGGTGGCATGCGGCAGCGAGCGTGTCGTGTTCAAGGACTACGGTCGGGGGCGCGGCTGGTTTGCACGTCTCATCGCCCCGATTTTGATCTGGCGTGAGGCTTCTGGCCTGGCGCATTTGCGCCACGTCGACGGCGTGCCGAAGCTGGTGCGCCGGGTGGATTGTCGTGGCCTGCTCATCGAGTACTGTCCCGGCGTACCGTGGGGGCAGGCACGCCCGGGGGAGGCGGCCTATCAACGATTGTCCAAGCTGCTGGCCACGGTGCACCGTGCGGGCATCGCCCACGGTGATCTGCGCGGCGGCGGTAACTTCCTTGTAGATATTAACGATCGACCCTATATCGTGGATTTCGTGGCCCGCGTAAAGCGTGGCTCGGCCTGGAATATCCCCTGGAACTGGGTGTTCAATCAGTTCGTGGCCGCCGACGACAGCGCGCTGATCAAGCTGCGCGCGCGACATGCGCCCCATCTACTCGACGACGACGACCGTGAGGCCATGGCCTATCGTGGACGCTTTGAGCGCGCCGCCCGCGCTACCGGTGCGACCGTTCGCCGTGTGACTCGTCGTTTCGCGCCCCGCGACTGACTGCAAGGTTTTCGATGACGCGTCTGCTCGTTCGACTGCTGCTGATCTTCATGCCGCTGGTGCGCTGGCCGCTGCGAGCCTGGATTCGTACCAAGGTCACCCCGACCGACCTCGACGAGCTGGATCTCGATCTAGACAAGCCGGTGTGTTATGTCCTGCCGGCGGCCAGCGTGCTCGACTGGCTGGCGCTGGAGGCGGTTTGTGTCGCGCGCGGTCTGCCGCGGCCTTATCTGGCCGGAAACCGGCCGCCGACCGTGCGCCGTGCGGTGGTGCTGGCGGTGCCGGTGGGCCGCTCGCGCCATCGCACCGAACTGCAGCGGATCGTCACCCGCACGCTGCACGATCACTCCTTCGACGTGCAGATGGTGCCGGTCTCGGTGTTCTGGGGCCGTAATCCGGCTCAAGAAACATCGCTCACGCGTATTCTGTTCGCCGACTCGGACCGCACCAGCCGCCTGCGCAAGCTGTTGATCGTGGCCGTCAACGGCCGAAACACGCTCGTTCATTTCGGTCAACCGGTGGATTATCACGGCGTCATGGGCCAATCGGCCACGCCCGGCGTGCTGGTGCGCAAGCTGGTCCGGGTGCTGCGCGTGCATTTTCGGCGACAGCGCGCGGCTACCCTCGGGCCCGGTGTGTCCCGGCGCAGCCAGCTCATCGATGCCCTGGTGGCCGACCCCGAAGTGGCCCACGCGATCACCGAAGGCGCTCGGCGCGAGAAGAAAAACGTGGCTGTCCTGCGGGCTCGGGCGCGAGAATATGCCGACGAAATCTCGGCCGACTATTCCAATATCGCCATCGGTTTCATGCTGCGCGTGCTGACGTGGCTGTGGAACCGCATTTATGACGGTATCGACGTCAAGCACCTGGCCCGGCTACGTACGGCTGCCCACGACAACCGCGAGATCATCTATCTGCCGAGCCATCGCTCGCATATGGATTATCTGCTGCTGTCCTACATCCTGTATCAGGAAGGCCTGGCGCTGCCGCAGATCGCCGCCGGGGTGAACCTGAACTTTTGGCCGGTCGGTGGCCTGCTGCGGCGTTGCGGCGCGTTCTATCTGCGGCGCAGCTTCAAGGGCGACCGGCTCTACACCGCGGTGTTCCGGGCCTATGTCGAGACCCTGGTGGCCCGCGGCCAGCCCATGAAGTTCTACCCCGAGGGCGGGCGCAGCCGTACCGGGCGTCTGCTGGTCCCCAAGACCGGCATGCTGCAGATGACGGTCGCCAGCGCCCTGGCCACCAGCCAGGATGCGCCGGTCTCCGTGGTGCCGGTCTATATCGGCTATGACCGGGTCATGGAGGTCAAGGGCTACTTCGACGAGCTACGCGGCACCCGGGTCAAGAAGGGCGAGACCATGGGCGATCTGGTCCGTGGCTCGACCAAGGTGCTCTCGCGCAAGTACGGCCGGGTGTTCGTCTCTTTTGGTGAGCCCATCGAGCTTCAGGCCTTTGCCGATGATCACCTGCCGGAATGGCGATCCCGCATGAGCGAGCTGTCGCTGGATGCCCGGCCCAAGTGGCTACAGACCTTCGTGGATCAACTGGCTACCCAGGTCATGTGTGGCATCAACGCCACAGCGACCCTCAACGCCACCGGTCTGGCGTCGCTGGTGCTTCTGGCCGCGCCGCAGAAATCGGTGGCCGAAGACGAGATGGTTCACACCCTGGGGCTGTTGGCCGAGGTGGCGCGGGCCTGCCCGTATTCGCCGGATGCGAGCGCCCCCGAGCCCGACGGCAAAGCCATTCTGGCCGAGGCCGAACCCTTGATGCGCCTGATCCGCGCGCCACACGCCTGGGGCGATATCCTGACCGTGGATTCGCGCCAGGCGGTGCTTCTGACCTACACGCGCAACAACGTCATGCACCTGTTCGCGCTGCCCTCGCTGATCGCCAACTTCTTTGCCCACTTCGAGCAGCGCAACGAAAAAGCGCTGTTGGCTGACGCGGTCGAGATGTATCCGCTTCTGGCCTCCGAGCTGTTTCTGCGCTGGCCGGTGGACGCGTGTCGCGAGGCATTGATGGAATCGATCGACGGCCTGATCGCCTGCGGGCTGTTGACTCGCACCGAAAAAGGCACGCTCAAGCGGCCCAAGGCTGGCAGCCATGCCTTTGCCGCGTTGAACAGCCTGGCCCGTATCATGCGCGAGTCGCTGGAGCGCTATGCCATGACGGCCACGCTGCTGTCGCACAATCTGGAATACGGCACCGTCGAGCGCGGCCGTTTCGAGCGCCAGTGTCAGCTCATGGCCGAACGCATGGCGCTTCTGACCGGGCGTAACAGCCCGGAATTCTTCGATGCCCGGCTGTTTCGTAACCACGTAGAGACGCTGGTGCGGGTGGGGCTGCTGCGCCGCGAGGGCGCCAAGCTGCACATCGACCCCGAACTGCGCCATCTGGCCGAGCACGCGCTACGCCTGCTGGGCTCGGATATCCGCCAGTCGATCGCGCACCTGACCTCGCTGTCGCGTCTGGAAGACGGGGCGCCCAGTGGGGCATTGACGTGACGCGCTAGGACACATCGCTCCCGCCGCGGAATCGACGCCCCGGTGTGGGCGTGGCAGTCTTTCATGACTCCATCGTGTTTCAACGAGCTTTTAAAACGTGCCGATTACTTCTTTGTTGTTCATCATCCTGTTCGTCGTGGCCAGCGTGTTCTATCTGGCGGCCGCGGTCGTATGCCTGCGGCGTGGTGATCGCCTGGGCTGGACGCGACTGGGCACCGGCATCGGGTTTGCGCTCATGGCCATTGGTTCGCTGGCGCGCGACGACGCGCCGGGCAATCTGGTGTTCGTTGGCGCGGTACTGGTGTTCGTCTCGGCGATCCTCACCGCGGTGCTGACCGCGCGCCGCGGTCGCCAGAACGGCTGACCGGCGGGCGGGCAGAGCGGTCCTACTGGGCCAGGCCGCGCCAGAGATAGAGTGGCGTCGTGCCGTCGGCCAGCGCGCTTTCAGCCAACTGGGACAACAGCCCGCTAGGCTCGGCCGTATCGGTCGTCGCGGCGGCCGACAACGTATCCGGCGCCTTTGATCCGAGATAATAGCGCACCACGCGGGCATCCGAGGCGCCGATACGCGCCCGCGCGTCGGCGATGACATCGTCGCGATGAGCGACACGATCGACCAGGCCCAGTTCATGGGCCCGTTCAGCCGAAAAGATACGCCCATCGGTGATCTCATCGAGGTGGCTGCGGTTCAGGCGGGATCCGCGCGACGTGGTGACCACCGAGACAAAGCGCTGGAACATATTGTCGACCACCGCTGCCACGATAGCCTGCTCGTCGTCTTTAGGCGGGCGCAGCGGCGAGAGCAGGTCCTTGTGGGCCCCGGAGGTCACGCTGGCATCTTCCAGCCCCAGCTTGTCGAGCAGGCCGGCGGCGTTGACGTTGACGATGATCACGCCGATCGAGCCGGTGATCGTAGTGGGCTGGGCGATGACGTCATCGGCGGCCATGGCCACGTAATAACCGCCCGACGCGGCGACGCCGCCCAGGCTGGCGATCACCGGCTTGCCGGTGGTCTCGTGAAACACTCGCAGGCGATGATAGATCTCGTCGCTGGCCGCGACCGTGCCACCCGGACTGTCGATGCGCAGGACCACGGCCTTGACGGCGTCGTCGTCGCGCGCCTTGTCCAGGCTGCGCTCGATCTGCGTGAGCATGGAAGCCTCGTGCACCAGTCCGAAGGCGCTGGAGCGGGCATGCGCGCCAATGAAGCCGGTGATCGGCAGCCAGAGAATCTTGGCCGTACCGTCGCCCTCGATCGTGGTTTCTCGAAGCGCCGGGTCGCCGCTGGACGACAGCGGCGCGTTAATGGTGATGCAGCCGGCCAGCGCGGCAGCCAACAGCCCTACGGCCAGCCAGGCCGCCGGTTTGAATCGTGAGCGAGATGTCATTAGTGCTTCGTGTCCTGCCAGGCTTCGATGGCCGCAATGACGTGCTGGGCGGCCTGTTTCAAACAGTGTTTGGCCGGCTCGCGGTCGTCACGATCCAGGTACGAGGCCGCCATGGCCGAGAACCGCGCGCCGCCCTCGATCACGTCGTCCTGCTGTAGTCGGGCATAAGCCGCCTCCAGTGCGCCCAGCAGCTGTCGTGTGGTCTCGGCGTCCAGCCGAGCCTCTTGAAAGACCATGACACAGGCTGCCGTCGCGCTGCCGTCGAGTACGGCTTGATGATCGGCCGCGGTGTCCGGGTGAAACGTCTGATAGCTATCTGCCAGGCGCGTGACGATATCCACCAGTGCCAGCATGGCCGGCATATCGTCGAACAGATATTTATGGCCTCGTTTGGCTGCGATATCAGCAACGACCTCCAACCCCGGGCCTACGGTGCGGTGATAGATATGCGGGGGCAGGGCGTTGGGATCGAGCTGATCCGGATCAGTAGCGGTGTCGTTATCGGACATGGGATCGGCGTCTTGGTCTGAGTCGTGTCTAGCTTAGCGGAATCCGCACGATGACCCGGGCGCCGCCGGCATCGGCGCTGCCCAGTTCGATCGTGCCGTTGTAGCTACGTACGATTTCGGCGGCCACGGCCAAGCCCAGGCCCTGACCCTCGTGGGCCGAGTCGGCCCGCACGCCGCGCTCGAGCAGTCGATGCGGGGCCGAGTCGCCAAAGCCTGCGCCGTTGTCGTCAACCCAGAGCACCAGCGCGCGGTCGATGATGCGTGCATCAACGATGACATGATTCCGGCCGTATTTGGCGGCGTTGTCCATGAGCGTGCCCAGCAGCTCGGTGATATCGCCTTCGTCCAGCGGTGCGCGCAGCTCATCTGGGATCGCGATATCGAACGATGTGTTCTGTTCGGCATAGACCTTGGTCAGCGCCCGCCCCAGACGTTCGGCAATCGGCCGCAGGCCAAGCGGGCGCGCCAGGGTGCGCTTGCCGGCGGCCGCGGCTTTCTGGAGCTGATAGTCCAGAATGTCGTTCATCCGGGCCAGCTGGGTGCGCAGTGGATCGCGCGTGGCGGCACTCAGGCTTTTATCCTCGGCCATGCCGCGCAGGATAGCCATGGGGGTCTTCAAGCTGTGAGCCAGATCCCCCAGGGCGTTGCGATAGCGGGTCAGTCGGGCCTGGTCGTTGGCCAGCATCGTATTGAGGTTGGATACCAGCGGCTGGATCTCGTCGGGATAGTGGCCTTCCAGGCGGCGGTCGCGATCGGATTCCAGATCCGCCAGATTGCGGGCCAGCCGACGCAGCGGGGCGAGTCCCCAGCGCAGGATCAGCAGCTCGACGATGAGCAAGGAAATCGCTGATAGTGATAGCAACGTCCAGAGCACGCTACGAAAGCGTGTCATCTGTTTGACGAACGCAGAGGCGTTTTCGGCAACGACCAGTGTGTAGCGATAATCGTCGCCGTCCTCGGTGACCCAGCGAAAACCAAACGACAGCGAAATCAGCTCGGCGTCCGACGGGCCGGTGACGCGCATCTGTTGCCACTGACCGACGGCCGGCAGATCCGGTATATCGATATCGCCCAGCAGCGACGGGCTGTGCCAGATCATCCGGCCCTGGCCGTTGAGAACGGCGGCATACAGGCCGGATTCCGGCCGCGTCAGGTCCGATTCGGGGAGTACGCGCGGGGCCAGGTTGAAGGCCCCGTCGGCGGTGATATCGGCGCTGCCCAGCAGCGCATACGACAAACCCTGTAGCCGGTCGTGTTCGGCTTGATCGGCGCGCTCCCGGACTGCGGTCTGAAGCGCGAGGCCGGTCAACACCGTGAAGGCCAGCAGAAGAACCGCGGTCGCGGCCAGCAGCCGCGCCCGCAGTGAGTTGATCATGAGCGCTCGACGGCGGCGGCGTTACGAGGCCGGTCGTCGCGGGCCAGGCGATAACCGCGCCCGCGCAGCGTTTCGATCGGCTTGCGTGTACCGTCCGGGTCCAGCTTGGCCCGCAGCCGCCGCACGAACACCTCGATCACGTTCGAGTCGCGCTCGGCGTTTTCTTCATAGATGTGCTCGGTCAGCGCGGTCTTGGAAATCACCTCGCCGGCGTGGAGCATCAGATATTCCAGCACGCGGTATTCATAGGCGGTGAGATCGACCGAGGTCTCGCCGACGAAGACTTCCTGACGTGAGGTATCCAGCACGATATCGCCCGACTCCAGCCGCGGCTGTGCCCAGCCGCGCGAACGTCGTACCAGCGCTTGGATACGCGCGGACAGCTCCTCCGGCTGGAACGGTTTGACCACATAGTCGTCGGCGCCGGCCTCCAGGCCTTCGACCTTGTCCTGCCAGCGGCTGCGTGCCGTTAAAATCAGAATTGGATAGTCCAGTCCGGCCTCGCGGACCTCGGTAATAATATCCAGGCCTGTGGGCCCGGGCAGGCCCAGATCCACGATCGCGATATCCACGGGATATTCCTTGGCGTAGAACAGGCCTTCTTCGCCTTCGCCGGTCGAATCGACGGCATAACCTTCTTGTCGCAGGCGCTCACAGACCTGTTCCCGAAGCTCGACGTCATCCTCGATGACCAGTGCTCGCATATCGCTGGTTTCCCTTAGGGCCGGCGGTTAGCGGGCATCGATATGCACCACCTGAACCCGACCGCGTTCCAATATCTTGACCCGATAGTAAGGCTCGCCGGAGTCGTGTTCCAGTACCACGTTGAGCACCCGACCCCCTTCACGCTGGCGTGCGATCTCCGCGGCCTGACTGGATGAGAGGCGTGGCTCATGACGTCGTGGCGGCTCGCGCTCGTCCGGCTGAGCCTGAAGCCCGGGATGTTTGCCGCGCTGGTCTGAGCGCTTGAGGGTTTCCAGCGTGTCACGATCCAGCCCAGAGAAGCCCGGTGCGGCCCGAGCAGTTTCGTAAAGGCCGAGCGTCAACCACGCCACTAACAGCAATAGACACAGTGCGGGCAGACCACGGCCGATAAACGCTGCGCCATGCTCGTGACCCGCAAACACCCGATGGCGCGTAGCAAGCCGGGACCATCCCGAATAGGCCGAGCCTGGCCTGGATGACGGCTTAATCGACTCAGGCCCGTGAGCTCGTGCACGCCGACTGGATGAACCGAGGAACGAAGAGCGAATACCGGCCACGCCGAACCACGATGTGACACATCTCACACCGTGGCCAAGCCCAGCTATCAACGTCTGCGATGAAAAGATGAGCGGCATATCGAGCCTCGCGAAGAGATGTCAAAAATACCGCTGACGGGCTGAATCAGCCCTGAAGGTTCGCGTCAACTGTCGCCGGTTTGCGACACATGCCCGGAGTAGGCCGCCGGGCTTAGCCGTCGCGCTTAACCGGCGTTCTGTTTTTGCTGCCCGTCGTTAGCTGAGTTGCCCTGCAACTGCAGCTGATCACGCACGTCGGCCACGCCCGGCTGGTTACGCACCAGTTTCACGGCGCGATCGCGCGTTTCGGCGTCGGCGACGGTGCCCGTGAGTGTGACCACGCGCTGATCCACGCTCACCGAAATAGCGGATTTTTCAAACGCCTCCTTGGTCAGTACATCGCGCTGCAGGACCCGGAAGAGAATCTCGTCGCTGGCCTGTTTTTGCGCCTTCGTGCGTGCTTCGCGAAGACGGTCTTGTTTGTCGTCCAACGCCGCCTGTGCCTTCTGATGATCTTTTCGCGCCTCGGCGATCTTTTCGTTGGTTGTTTTGACCTTGTCGCGCGCGTCCGAGATTTCGCTCTGTGCCTCGTTGACCGCTTCGACAGCCGCGTCGTACTGCTCCTGGGGCGACTGGGAACAACCGGCCAGGCCGAACAGCGAGACCAGGGCAGCGGCGGCTACGACACCGCTGTAAGACTTAACTCGACGCATCGCGAACTCTTCATGAATGGACAATGGCTCAAAACGTAACAGATTGTGCATGAACACAAGCGATAAGCCGGCGGCGTACAATCGCGGCCATGCAAATTGATCGTTATACGTTTGCCCGAGAGCTGGCGCTGGCGCCCATGGCCGGCGTGACCGATCGCGTGTTTCGAAAGCACTGTCGCGTACTGGGGGCGGCAATGACCACGGGCGAGATGGTCTCGAGCCGGCCCGACCTCAGATCTACGCGTAAATCTCTCAAAAGACTGGATTTTTCCGGAGAGCCCGAGCCTCGCGTGGTACAGATTGCCGGCGGCGATGCACATGATCTGGCCGCGGCGGCACGCGTTAACGCTGATGCCGGCGCAGACATCATCGATATCAACTTCGGGTGCCCGGCCAAAAAAGTCTGTCGCAAGGCCGCCGGCTCGGCGCTGATGGCCGATGCCGACGCTGCCGCGCGTATCTTCGACGCCGTGGTTGCGGCCTCGCCGGTACCGGTGACGCTCAAGATGCGCACCGGCGTGGCGGCTGATCGCATCAACGCGCCGCTTATCGCGCGCCACGCAGAAGACGCGGGCATCGCCGGGCTGGCGGTGCATGGACGAACACGCGACCAGCAGTATCGCGGGATGGCCGAGTACGTCACCATCGCTGCGGTCAAGCAGGCTGTGACGATCCCGGTCTGGGCCAACGGCGATATCGACAGCCCCGACAAGGCCTTAGCCGTGCGCGCGGCCACCGGCGCGGACGGCTTGATGATTGGTCGCGCGGCCTGTCGCAGACCCTGGCTGTTCGGCCAGATCGCCGCTGCGCTCGAGGGCCGGCCCATTCCGCCCGAGCCGGATTTACCGGCCGAGCACGAGTGGCTGGCCGGGCTCATCGAGCAGATCCACGACTTCTACGGCGAAGAGCAGGGCGTGCGCATCGCGCGCAAGCACATCGCCTGGCTGCTCGAGCGCCGCCCGGCGCATCCGGCCACGGCCATGGCGCTCATGCAGGCCGAAGGCTCGGTGCGTCAACGCCGTCTTTTGAACAGCTATTTTGCCGCGATAGACAGGCCCTAGATCGCGCCGCCGGTCATGCCCGGGTTGTCGCCGCCGTAGAACAACAGCCCGCCTAGCAGGCCGGCGACTACGATCTGGATAATCCAGCCGATCAGACAGACCGCCACGGCCCGGCCGGTGTTGTCGTAGTCCAGCGCCTGGCGCACCGCGACGACCAGCGTGGCCAGCATCCACACCCAGACCACCAAGGCCACGATTGCGCCCAGCAGGGGAATGATCTCGAAGATGCGCAGTACACCGGGTGCAGCCGCAAAACCCATGGTGCGCAGCAGCTGGCCGATATCGGCCTCGGTCTGGGGCTGGGCCAGCAGCTTGGTGCCCACGAACCAGATAATGGCGGCCGATATGACCCAGCTGATAAGCGCCGACAGAGAAATCGCAATGAGCCCGCCCAGGCCCAGCTGACCGACCACGCCGACACCGGCCGCCAAAGACGCCAGTACCACGACACCTGCGGCCTGGCCCGTCGCACGCTTGTCGTGCTCGACGGTTTCATAAAGGCTCGTATCGAGCTTGGCCGCGCGGATCATGCGGTTGACGAAAGAATTCATAGCATTGACGGGCAATATAATGAAGGCTCGACCTTGCGCGAGTTGGCGCTGCAAGGCCAGTTGACGGGCCGTGATGATGTTCACCGAGCGGCAAGACGCTTGCCGGTAAACCGTTAGGTGGCTCGCAGCGCCGTCGCGAGCTAGATTCAACAAGAACCGATCAACCGGGAGACTGCTCTGCGTGCGCTACTGCTGATCAACCAACACTCTCGCCAGGGCGAAGCTGATGCAGAAACAGCGGCCAATCACCTGGCCGAGCTCGGTGTCGATGTGACGCGCGGCGATTTTGAGGCGCCCGACGAGCTGCCGGCGGAGATTCGTGAGCGCGGGCCGGATTTCGATGTGATTGTGCTGGGCGGCGGCGACGGTACGCTCAACCTGGCCGCCGGGGCCATGGCCGATATCGGCCGGCCGATGGCGGTGCTGCCGCTGGGCACCGCCAACGACTTCGCGCGTACGCTGATGATCCCGAACGACCTGGCCGCGGCGTGTCGTAACGTGCTAGACGGTATCGATTACGGCATCGATCTGGGCCAGTGCAACGACGTTTATTTTCTCAATGTGGCCAGTATCGGCCTGGCAGTACGCGCCTGCGAGTATCGCTCCGACGCGGCCAAGAAGTGGCTCGGCGCGCTGGGCTATGTCTCCAACGTCTATGCGGCGTTTCGCGATACCAAACCGTTTGGCGCCGACGTGGTCTGTCGCGGTGAATCCCACCGGCTGCACTCGATCCAGATCGCCGTGGGCAACGGCCGCTATTTTGGTGGCGGGCTTGCCGTATCCAGTGACGCCGCGCTGGACGACGGGACGCTGGACCTCTACAGCCTCAAACCCCAGCGCCCGGGCGCGCTGCTGCGCATGTTGCCCTCGCTCTGGCGCGGGCCCGATAAATCGATTCAGGGCGTACAGCTGCTTGAGGGCGAGGCGTTTGACATCACCACCGATCGCGTCATGCAGATCAACACCGACGGCGAGATCAAGACCGAGACACCGGCTCGCTTCCGCGTGCTGGCCGGCGCACTGACCGTCAAAGTGCCTGCGGCCTACGTCCAACAATACGGGCACAACTATCGACAGCGCCCGGTGGACGGAGACCGGCGACGATGAGCGCGCAGAGCACGTCACCCGAGCGCTTTACGACCGCTGAGGCCTGTATCGAGTGGCTGATCGCCCGAGCCGGCAAGACACTGCGTGTCGGTGCACCGCTGGGCCTGGGCAAACCGGCCACGCTGCTCAACGCGCTCTATCAGCGTGCCAAAGCCGATCCCGAGATCAAGCTGACTCTCATCACCGCGTTGTCGCTCGACCCGCCCAAGGCTGGGTCGGAGCTGGAGGCGCGGCTGATGGACCCGATCGTGGCCCGAATCTTCGAGGATTATCCCGGCCTGGATTACATGGCCGACGTAAAGGCCAATACGGTGCCGGATAACATCACCATATCGGAGTTCTTCTTCCAACCCGGTGCGCTGCTCGGCAGTTCTTATGCCCAGCGCCATTATCGCTCGGTCAACTATACCCACGCAGCCCGCGATCTGATGGACGCCGGGGTGAACGTTCTCATGCAGATGATCGCCCCCGGCACGTCGGCCGATACGGTTTCGCTGTCGTGCAACACCGATGTCACGCTGGATCTGATGCCGGTGATCGAGGCGATGCGCCAAGCCGGTAACGAGACCGGCGATGCGCCGTTGGTGCTCGGCCAGCTCAATACGCGCCTGCCCACCATGACGCGCAGCGCCCTGGTATCACGAGAGCGCATCGATGGGCTGTTCGAGGGCCCGGCTGCCGATTTCAAACCGTTCGGTGCGCCTGCGGCGCCCGTGCCCACCGCCGACTACGCGATTGCCGCGCGTGTGACCGCGCTGCTGGCCGACGGCGGCACGCTCCAGATCGGTATCGGCAGTCTGTCGGACGCCATTGCCTGGTGCGCTGACCTGCGTCAGAACGACAACGCTGCCTTCGCCCGCGTGATCGATCGCCTGGAACCGGGCAGCGCCGAGCGGGCGCTGATCGAGCGCTACGACGGCTATCAGCCGTTTTCGGACGGGCTTTACGGCTCTACCGAAATGCTGGTGGATGCCTACCTGCATCTGTATCGCGCCGGCGTTATCAAGCGCGCGGTCTATGACGATCTTGCCGTGCAGCGCCTGGTAGCCCGCGGCGCGCTGTCGTCTGCGGTGACGATAGACAGCTTGGACGCCCTGTGCGACGCGGGCGCGATCCACGAGCACCTGAGCGAGGCCGATGTAGCTTATCTGCGCCGGATCGGCGTGTTCCGCGAGGACGTGCGCCTGATAGATGGCTTACTCACGGCCGACGGCGTCGAGACCCCCACAAACCCGGATCTGTCGGATTCGGCCAGCCGCCAGTGCATGAATCACTACATGCTGGGCGTGCGACTTTCGGGCGCCACGCTCGTTCACGGCGGTTTCTTTCTGGGCCCCACGGCTTTTTACGACCGGCTCAAAGCACTTGCGCCCGACGAGCGCGAGCTCTTTCACATGACGAGCGTGGGCCAGATCAACCAGCTTTACGGCGACGAGCCGCTCAAGCGCGCCCAGCGGGTCAAGGCACGCTTCGTGAACACCGCCATCAAGGTCAGCCTGGACGGGGCCGTCGCGGCCGACGGGTTGGATGACGGCCGCGTGCTGTCCGGGGTAGGCGGACAATATAATTTCGTGGCCCAGGCCCACGAGCTGGCCGACGCACGCTCGATTCTGTGTATCCGGGCTACCCGGTCAGGGCCCGACGGGCGCGAGTCCAATATCGTCACGCGCTACGGCTACAACACCATCCCGCGTCACCTGCGCGATATCGTGGTGACCGAATACGGCGTTGCCGATCTGCGCGGGGCCAACGACGAAGCCATCGCGATCGCGCTGATCGAGATCGCCGACGCCGAGTTTCAGGACGCGCTACGCGAGGCGGCCGTCAAAGCGGGCAAGCTCTCTGCGAGCTACACGATTCCCGAGCGCGCGCGCCGTAATACCCCGGCCTGGCTGGCCGGCGTGTTCGACGCCTGTGGCGGCGCCGGCAGCTGGCCGCGTTATCCCTACGGCAGTGATTTCACGCCCACCGAGGACACGCTTATCACTGCGCTCAAGCGTTTTGCCGGGCGCTCCAAGCCGCAGCTGGCCGGTGTGCTGGTCAAAGGGCTTGCGACCCACGCGCGTGATCGTCGGGCGGCCGTCGATTATCTGGAGCGTATGGAGCTGGCGCGGCCAGCGGGTGCGAAAGAGCGGCTTCTGGCCCGTGTGGTAACCGCCGCGCTGCGGGACGCCGGGCATCTGGGCGCCTCGTGAGCGATTGTCTGGCAAGCCCTGAGGCACTGACACGCGCGCTCTCAGCGACCGGCTATATCGCCGACGATGAGCTGGCCACCACGCTGTATTTGGCCGCCGCCCTGGCGCGCCCTGTACTCGTCGAAGGTCCGGCCGGCGTGGGCAAGACCGCAATCGCGCAGGCGCTCGGCCAGGCGCTGGGCGCCTCGCTGCATCGCCTGCAGTGTTATGAAGGCTTGGACGCCAGCCAGGCGCTCTACGACTGGGACTATCCGCGACAGTTTATGGCCATCCGCCTGGCGGAAGCTGCGGATACGGCCATCGATGCGGGCGCGCTGTACAGCGAACGCTATCTGCTGGCACGCCCGATTCTGGCGGCCCTGTCCGAACCCCAACGCGCGGTTTTGTTGATCGACGAGCTGGACCGGGCCGATGAAGCCTTCGAAGCCCTGCTGCTCGAGGTGCTGGCCGACTGGCAGATCACCATCCCCGAATACCGCACGATACGGGCGGCCGCGCCGCCGCTCGTCGTCATCACCGGCAACCGCACGCGTGAACTGTCGGATGCGGTGCGCCGGCGCTGTCTGTATGCGTGGATTGACTATCCCGAACCGGCGCACGAGCGGGCGGTGCTTGCCGCTCGGCTACCGGGTATCGACAATGCCCTGGCCGAACAGATCACGCAGTTCGTGGCTCGTGTGCGAGCGCTCGATCTGGCCAAGACGCCCGGCCTGTCGGAGTCGCTGGACTGGGCGCGCGCGCTCATCACCGTAGGCGCCACGGATCTGGCCCACGAGCGTGTACCCGCTACGCTGGCTGCTCTCGTGAAAGACCCGGGCGATATTGAGCAGTTGGCCGCGCACTGGCAGTCGCTCATCGACGATCTGGCCCGGTGACACGCCCGTGAGCGGGGCCGAGACCGCCGGCTGGTCGGCCGCGCGCGCCATGGCCGCGTTCGCCGAGCGCCTGCGAGCGGCCGGGCTGGCCGTCGGCGCCGGCGAGGTTCAGACCGCGCTGCGCGCGCTCGCGGTACTCGGCGTGGCGCCCGTGGCGCGCATCCGTGCAGCGCTGGCCGCTGTGCTGGTACGGGATATCGCGGATCGGCCGGTTTTCGACGCCGTATTCGAGCAGTTCTGGCTCGACCCTATCGCAGCACCCGGTGTGGAGGTGCCATCAGAAGAGCCGCCGGCCGAGGCGGGGGAGTGCCGTATCGACTCGGCCGCGGGCTATCGCTATCGAGCCACTCGTCAAGAAGCCGTCGAGCACGCCGCCCGGCCGGACGAGGCGCGCGGAGCGGCAGCACGTGGTCCGGCTCCCTCGGCCGACTATGCAGCGGTCTCCCCGGCCGAGCAGGCTCGCCTGCGCGAGCTGGCCCGCCGGGCGGCGCGACGGCTGGCCCGGGCGCGTCTGCGCCGCCAGGTTCGCGGCGGCCATCAGACCATCGACTGGCCGGCCACGCTCAGGGTCAGTCTGCGCCACGGCGGCGAGTTGATCCGGTTTCCGCGGCGACGCGCCGTACACCGGCGTCTGCGTTTGCTCGTACTGGTGGACGTCAGCCATTCCATGCGTCAGTACAGCGAGCTGAGCGTGGCATTCGTGCGCGCGTTGGCGGGCTGTTGTCACGGCGTGGATATCGCCCGCTTTGCCGATCGCGCGGTTGACGCGCCCGGCGCGGCCGGCGGCGGCACGCGCATCGGCGAGAGTCTGGCCGAGGCGCTGGCCCGGCCCGGCCGCCGCGTCGATCGTCATACGGTCGTTCTGATCGTCTCGGAGGGCTGGGACGCCGGCAGTCGCGCGACGCTCGAGCGCGAGCTCGCGCGCCTGGCCAAGCGGGCGGCTGCACTCTACTGGCTGGACCCGCTGCTGGCGCACCCGGGCTATTTTGAAAGCGCGGCCGGGGTGCACCACGACAGCCCCCACGTCGACCGTATTCTAGCGGCCCGCAGCGTTGCCACGCTGGCGGCCGGGCTGCGCGATCTGCCGGCGTTTCGCGGCTAGCCGCGTCTCAGCCGCCGCCGATCAGGCCGCGCAGCCGGCTGATCAGCTCGGCCACGCGCTGGGCGATCGAGGGCGGCGTATCGCCCACGACAAAGCGCTCGGCGCCGATCAGCTGGCCGTCGTCGGTGACGGCCGCGACCTGCCAGTGTCCGCTGGGATCTGCCCCCAGCGCGGTCTTGTGGCTCCAGGCACGATAGCCGCGTTCACGGGTGCCGCCGACGATATCCAGGGGGATACGATCGACGACCTCGCCGTTATGAGACCACACGTGAAAGATCTGTTGCTTGAGTCCGCGCGGCGCCTTGATGGCTGAAAATACATAGAGCCCGTTGGCAGCCAGCGCCTGCGGCGCAAAACGTGTCTGATCGGCGCCCGGCTGACGGTTCTGCGTGTCCATCTGCGTGGTCACGACCATGCGCTTGGCCGACAGCGTGGCCGGCGGGATCCAGAAACGCACGCCCCAGGCGGTGCCGGCCAGGGCCACTGAGAGCGCGGCCATCAGCAGCCACCGGCTCCAATGGCGGGTACGGATCACGTCATTGAAGCTGGGCAGGGCACAACCTGCGGTCACCACCGAGGCAATCGCAATCGTCGTGCCGGTGGTCATCGAGCCGATGATGGGCCCGGCGGCCAGCAGCGCTACGAACAGAGTAAACGCGTGATAGCCAAAGAATAGCGAGCGCCTGGCGGCGATGCCGTCGTAGTACAGCGGGTCCACCGCCGAGGCCACGGCAGCCGCGATGATCAACAGCGTGAACAGACACTGCGGCGAGCTCCAGGTGGTGCTCGCGATAAAAAACGGCAGCACGAAGAATAGCGTTTCCTGATGCAGCGCCTGGGTGGCAAAACGCACCGCCAGAATCGGCAGTCGTTCGCCCATCCAGCGGGCCAGCCAGCGATGCAGCAAGCCTTCGAATAACAGAGCGATCCAGCCCACCAGCATCAGTACGGTCAGCCACTGAGCCAGTGCGTTCTGGCGCTGCACCAAAAAATAACTGCCCAGACCCAGCGCGAATGAAGCCACCGGCAGGAAGCGCCGCCAACGCAGCACAAAACGGCCGATCCGGCTGTCCATGCAGGTCTGCATCAAGCGTTCGAAGCGCCCGGCAGAGGCGGGCGTATCGGTCGCACTAGGTTGCGTCATTCAAGAGACCGGCATGGGCTGAACACAGGGCCAGCTTAAGACCAACAGGCAGAACGCTGCACAACGATCGACTTGCAACCAGCGCGCGTGGCCCGCACGTACCGACAAGTCACACAGTGATAACATGTGTATTTGATCGATAGCCGCTTGAGCGATCGAGGCCAGTATGAGTGATTTCAAGGGTATCCCGGTGGTCACCGGGTCCAAGATTCAAAAGCCTAACGGCACGCGCGCCATCAAGAACGGCATGAAGGCATCCAAGAAGGCTGCTGCCGTACCGATCGGGCGCAAGCCCGACTGGCTGCGCGCGCGCCTGCCGTCCGGTGGGGCCTACGGTGAGGTCAAGGCCAACGTGCGCAAGCACCAGCTGGCCACCGTGTGCGAAGAGTCGATGTGCCCGAACATCGGCGAGTGCTGGAGCCACGGCACCGCGACCATCATGATCATGGGTGACACCTGCACGCGGGCTTGTCGCTTCTGCGCCGTTGACACGGGCAACCCGCATGGCTGGCTGGATGCCAATGAGCCCGAGCACTGCGCGGACTCGGTCGAGATCATGGGCCTGAACTATATCGTGCTCACCTCGGTTGATCGCGATGATCTCGACGACGGCGGTGCCCAGCACTACGCCGACTGCGTGGCCGCCATCAAACGCCGCACGCCCGAAACCCGCGTGGAGGCTTTGGCGCCGGATTTCTCGGGCCGTCTGCACGATGTGGAAACCGTGGTGGATTCCGGCCTGGAGGTCTTTGCCCAGAACGTGGAGACCGTGGAGCGGCTGACCCACACCGTGCGTGATGCCCGCGCCGGCTATCGCCAGACGCTCGACGTGCTGGCCCACGCCAAAAAGCACAACCCGAACGTACTGACCAAAACCTCGCTCATGCTGGGCTTGGGTGAAACCGAAGATGAAATCGCCCAGGCGCTGGATGACCTGAAAGCGGTTGGCGTGGATATCGTCACCTTCGGCCAGTACCTGCGGCCGACGGTCAATCACCTGCCGATCGATCGCTACGTGCCGCCGGCAGACTTCAAGAAATATCGCCAGTGGGGCCTGGCGCGTGGCTTCCTGGAGGTCGTCTCTGGCCCGCTGGTACGCAGCTCTTATCGCGCGGATCGCGTGTTCGACCAGAACAACGCCGGTCTCGAAGAAACGGCCTAAGTTCGCATAACAGAAACCATGCACAAGAAAAAACCCGGCAGGCGAACCTGCCGGGTTTTTTTTACGTCGGGCGCCGGTAAGCGGGGCGCCAGCCAGGGGCATCTAGCCGAGCGCCGGCTGGCCGTTGGAGGCCGACAGGCCGCCGTCGACGGGCAGATTCACGCCGTTGACGAAGCGTGCGTCCTCGCTGGCCAGAAACACGATCACATCCGCGACCTCCTCGGCCTCGGCAGCGCGGCCCATGGGCATACGCTCGGCGAACTTGGCCATCAGGGCTTCGTTGTCGAACATGTCTTCGGTCATGTCCGAGCGCGTGAAGCTCGGGCAGATCGCGTTCACGCGCACGCCGGTATCGCGATAATCCAGGGCCACCGCGCGGGTGAAGTTGGAGACCGCGCCCTTGCTGGTGTTGTAGGTGGCAAAGTTCCAGTCGCCGCCCAGGCCAGACACCGACGAGGTGTTGACGATGCAGCCGCCGCGTTCCTTGAGGTGTGGCATGGCCGCGCGGGTGCAATAGAACACGCCGTCCACGTTGATGGACATCACCTTACGCCAGGCCTCGTCGTCGACCTCGGCGATGGGGCCGCCGTCGGCCACGCCGGCGTTGTTGACCAGCACGTCCAGCCCGCCGAACTGGTCGACCACGGCCTGCATCAGTGCATCGACCGCGGCCGGGTCGGAGACGTCCGCGGCGTGGATCATCACCTTGTTCTTGTCGGCGATGACGCCGAGCAGGTCTTCGAGCTTGTCACGGGTGCGACCCACGAGCACCACGTTGGCGCCCTCGGCGACGAAATGCTTGGCCGCGGCCGCGCCGATGCCGGAGCCGGCACCGGTCACGACGACGGTCTTGTTGGCAAAACGATCACTCATAGAACATCCTGTCCTGGTTGGGCGCGCGAACCGTGCCGCGCTTGATCCATGACCGGACTATGCCGCTTTGTCGGCCAGAACTAAACCCGTTGCAGAGCCTGTTCGGACCGTGAGTTCTATACGTTTGCGCGTCGGGCGTTTCAGCCCTGGGCGTTATCGAAGATCATGATGCCCCAGGCCAGATGCCCGGCGTTGCCGGCATCCACCCAGTGCTGCAGGCCGTTTTTCATGTTGGCGATATAGGTATCGGAGATCGCCGAGCCGGCCAGCTCGCTCTCACGGGCTTCGAGCATCTTCTTGATGCCGCCGTAGTGACGGGGCACCTGATGGGTGTGGTCCTCGAAGGTTCGCTCGGTCAGGCCTCGGGTGGTCAGCTCTTTGCGATAGAAACCGGGCGAGCCCATGGTTTCCAGCTGGATCCGATCGAGCACCGGGCCCAATACGCCGTCCGGGCAGTCGTCGGCCATCATCGGGTCGGTGAAGATGAACACACCGCCGGGCTTTAAGACGCGCACGGCCTCATCGAGCACGCGGGTGCGATTGCCCGAGTGCAGCATGGCGTCCTGTGACCAGACCACGTCGAAGGTGTCGTCATCATAGGGGATGTTTTCGAAATCCCCGTCGACGATGGTCACCCTGTCGGCCAGGCCGCGTTCGTCGTTCTGTTTCCGGCCGCGCTCGTTCTGCACCTCGGACAGGTTCAGCGATACGGTCTCCGCCCCGTAGTGCTCGGCGACATAGCGTGCCGAGCCGCCGTAGCCGCCGCCGATGTCGAGCATCTTGGCGCCTGCGCCCAGTTTGTCCTCGATAAGCGTGCACATGTGGGCCACGGTGCGGTGGCTGGCCGGGATGACGTCTTCGGCGTCGTCCTGATACAGGCCGATGTGGATGTCTTCGCCGCCCCAGAGGCGCGAGTAGAAGTTATCCGCATCGTCGCTGTTGTAGTAGTTCTGCGCGGTCTTGACCGCGTCGGAATACTGCTCGCTCATGCGTGGCTCCTGTTATCGCGTGCCTTCGGCGTCTTCGTCTTCCGTGAGATAGCTCTTCTCGGCTACGTGGATGAAGAAATCCGGATCTTCTTCCTTGTAGCTGGACTGGAAGTCGCCGTAGGTGGTCACGCGCTGGAAGCCCACCTGGTGCATCAGATCGTGCACATAGGCCTTGCGCAGCGGGAACATGTTCAGGTGATACACCGAATTGTCGTCGGTGAACTCGTAGCGGAAACGGGCCAGGCCCTCGTCCACGTGCTCGGGCTCGGCGGACACGCCTTCGCCGCAGTAGTAGTACTTGTGGGACGGCCCGCCGGTGGTGCCGTCGAGCAGGGCGTCGTAGTTGCGCTGGTCGAGGATCAGGATGCCGTCGTGCTTGAGCATGGCATAGAACTCTGCCAGGGTCCGGCGCCGGTCATGCTCGTTGAAGATATGGGTGAACGAGTTGCCCAGGCAGATGATGGCGTCGTAGCGACCGACCATATCGCGGGTCATCCAGCGCCAGTCGGAGTGCACGGTCTTCAGGATATGGCCGCGCTGGCGAGCGTTCTCGAAGGCTTTGGCCAGCATCTGCGGGCTGCCATCAACGCTGGCGACGTCGAAGCCGGCCCGGCGCAGCTGTACGGAGTGGAAACCGGTGCCACAGGCGGCGTCGATGACCGTGTGACAGTTGTGCTTGCGCAGCACGTCAATGAAGAAATTGCCCTCGCTGGCCGCACGTCCGTCCCAGTCGATCAGATCGTCCCAGCGTTCGACGAAATCATGCACATATTCGTGCTGATAATGGTCGGTCTGTCGGATTTCAGTCGGGTCGGCCCCGAAATCCTGTTGGCGTTGAAACATCGGATCGGCTGCCGTATCGCTACGACTCATACACAACTCCTTTCGTCGCAGCCGGTCCCCTGCAGGCGTCCTCGTCAGCCACGACTCATACAAATGGATCAGCCCTACCGTAGGCAGAGGGTTGTGACCCTGCAATTGCGATACGCGCTTAGGTGCGGCGTCCTGGCTGCATCGGATCGGCGCTAGGCGCTGTATCCTCAAGCCTTACAGCGATCACGGTGTTGCCGCGGGTCGAATTGCGATCCGATTTCGATCACCGGCGAATTTGCGCAGATTGAAGAGCCAACCATGCGACATTTCACAGCGCTGTATATGCGCCTCGATGCCACCACGGCAACCAACCCCAAGGTGGCGGCCATGCGCGAGTACTTCGCCAACGCGCCGGCCGCCGATGCGGCCTGGGCGGTGTCGTTTTTGTGCGGGCGCCGTATCAAGCGTTTGATCGCCGGGCCGCGTCTGCGTGAATGGGTGGCCGAGGCCATCGATATGCCGATGTGGCTGGTCGAGGAGTCGTACTCGGCCGTGGGTGACTCGGCCGAAACCATGACGTTACTGCTCGATGAGCTGGGCGCGGGCAGCGACGGGCTGGACGTGCCCCTGCATGAATGGGTCGAGGATCGTATCCTGCCCTTGAAGAACGCGGACGAGGACGAGCAGAAGGCCCGTCTTCTAGGCTGGTGGCAAGAGTTACCGACCGAAGCCCGCTTTACCCTCAACAAATTGCTGACCGGCGCGTTCCGGGTCGGTGTGTCACGGCGCCTGGTCACGCGGGCGCTCGCTGAATACGCCGATATCGAACCGGCGCGCGTGGCCCACCGCTTGATGGGCAACTGGCAGCCGACGCCGGATTTTTTTGCGCGCCTGATCGACCCCGAAGACCGCGGCGAAGACGCGGCCCAGCCGTATCCGTTCTTCCTGGCCTCGCCGGTGGAGGACGCGCCGATCGATAAGGTCGCCGATCTGGGCCCGCGCGAGGCCTGGCACGCCGAATGGAAATGGGACGGTATCCGCGCCCAGATCATTCGGCGGGCCGGCCAGTGTCATATCTGGTCGCGCGGGGAGGATCTCATGGAAGGGCGTTTTCCCGAGCTGGAGGCCGCCGCGGCCCACCTGCCCGAGGGGTCGGTGATCGACGGCGAAATTCTGGCGTGGGAAGCCGGCGACACCCTGCCTTTGCCGTTTGCACGGCTGCAGCGCCGGATTGGCCGGCTCAAGCCGTCGGCGGCCATGCAGAAGAAACACCCCGTCCGGTTTTTCGCCTACGACTGCATGGAGGCTGACGGCGCCGATGTCCGCGATGCGCCGTTGGAAACCCGTCGCGACCACCTGACCCGCCTGCTCGCCGACGTCGATACGCGTATCGCTGTCTCCGAGCCCGTGGCCGCAGATTCGTGGGCCGCACTGGCCGCCCTACGCGATCAGTCGCGCGAGTACGCCACCGAAGGCTTCGTGCTCAAGCGCCTTGGCTCGCCGTATCGCACCGGCCGGGTGCGCGGCGACTGGTGGAAATGGAAGATTGACCCCTATTCGATCGACGCCGTGCTGCTCTACGCCCAACCAGGCAGCGGGCGGCGCTCCAACCTGTTGACCGACTATACGTTCGCGGTCTGGGACGGCGACGAGTTGGTGCCTTTTGCCAAGGCCTACTCCGGGCTCACCGATAAAGAGATCCGCCAGGTGGACTCCTGGATTCGCAAGAACACCAAAGAGCGCTTCGGCCCGGTGCGCTCGGTCACGCCGCATCACGTCTTCGAGCTGCATTTCGAAGGTATTCAGGCGTCCAATCGGCACAAATCGGGCATCGCGGTGCGCTTTCCACGCATCGCCCGCTGGCGCACTGACAAGCCGCTGGAAGAAGCCGATACGTTAGACGGCGTGAAAGCATTACTGCCGCCCAACGAGCAGGCTTCGTTGTCGTAACGTATGGGGCCGAATCACGGGCAGAGCTTTTACCGGCCGCGCCAAGCCTTATTATCCAGCCATGACCAAAAAGCCTGAGCCAACAAAACAGCCCACGCGTATCCGCTGGGTGGAGATGACCTGGAAAGACTATATCCGGGTCGGGGCGGGTATTGTCTTTTTCGTATTGGGCATCGCCGGGCTGGTGCTGCCGATCCTGCAGGGCGTGTTGTTCTTGATCGTCTCGGCTATCTTGCTGGCGCCGTATTCGCTCTGGGTGCAGAAACAGCTCATCCGTTTCGAGCAGAAATTTCCATGGGTCGCTGAAAAAGCGCGCGGCCTGACATCGCGCTGGAGCCGCAAGAACGCCGACGATGAGTGAGGCCGAAAGGCAAGAAGTCACGCCGGACGTGGATGCGCGTATCACCGCCTGGTTCGCCGAGCGCGACTGGCATGTCTTTGATTTCCAGCGCGACGCCTGGGCGGCGCAAGCGGCCGGCGAGTCCGGCCTGATCCACGCGCAGACCGGCACCGGCAAAACGCTGGCGGCCTGGTTTGGGGCGATCAATCGCTGGTGGGCCGAAACGTCGGACGAGACCGCCACACCCGGCCTGACCGTGCTCTGGATTACCCCGCTGCGCGCGCTGGCGGCCGATACCACGGGCCATCTGGAGCGCTCGGCCGCCGAGCTGGGCCTGGCCTGGTCGGTCGAGCGCCACACGGGCGATACCAAATCGAGTGTGAAGGCCCGCCAGCGCAAGAAGCTGCCGAGCGCGCTCGTGACCACGCCCGAGTCGCTCAATCTGCTGTTGTCCTATGCCGATCACGAGTCGATGTTCGCCAACATCCAGACCGTGGTGGTCGATGAATGGCACGAACTGCTCTCGACCAAGCGCGGCGTCGCCCTCGAGCTGGGGCTATCGCGGCTGCGGGCGATCAATCCGCGACTGGCTACCTGGGGCCTATCGGCCACGCTGGCCAATCTGGACGAGGCCGGCGCGGCGCTGACCGGCGGGCGAGCGGTCACGCGTATCCGCGGTGCAGTGCCGGCCACGACCGAGATCACCGCTCTTCTGCCGGAGACGGTCGATCGTTTTCCCTGGGCCGGGCATATGGGCACCCAGATGGTGCAGCCGGTGATCGACGCGCTGGCCGCCGCCCGGACTACGTTGTTGTTCACCAACACCCGCAGCCAGGCCGAGCTCTGGCATCAGGCGCTGATCCGCGCCCGGCCCGACTGGCTGGCGAAGATCGCGCTGCATCACGGCTCCCTGGATCGCGAACTGCGCGACACGGTTGAGGCCATGATCGCCGACGGGCGCCTGGCCTGTGTGGTGGCCACCTCCAGCCTGGATCTGGGCGTGGATTTCTCGCCGGTGGATCAGGTGATCCAGGTGGGCAGCCCGAAAGGCGTGGCGCGCCTGCTGCAGCGCGCCGGGCGCTCCGGTCATCGGCCGGGCGTGCCCAGTAAGATTTTGTGCGTGCCTACCCATGCCTTCGAGCTGGTCGAGATTGCTGCGGCGCGCAAGAAAGCCCTGGCCGGCGAGCTGGAAGCACGCCGCCCGCTGACCGGCGCGCTCGACGTGCTGGCCCAGCATCTGGTCACCCGTGCCTTGGGCAGCGCGACCGACGGCGGCGTGGCACCCGAGACGCTTTACGACGAGATCGTGGACACCCATGCCTATCGCGATATCACGGCGGATGAATGGCAATGGACACTGGATTTCGTGACCCGCGGCGGGGCCGCGCTCTCGGCCTATCCGGAATTCCGGCGTGTGGATATCGGCGAGGACGGGCGGCTGTCGGTCGGCGACAAACGCATCGCCCGGCGGCATCGCATGACCATGGGTACGATCACCTCGGATGCGGCCATGACCGTGCAATGGGTCAAGGGCGGGCGGCTCGGCACCGTGGAGGAGCGCTTCATCGCCCAGCTGAAGCCGGGCGATGTGTTCCTGTTCTCCGGCCGCCTGCTGGAGCTGGCGCGCGTGCGTGATCTTACGGCCTACGTGAAATCGGCCACCCGCAAGAATCGTCAGGTGCCGCGCTGGGCCGGCGGGCGCATGGCCATTTCCGGCACGCTGGCCGATGCCATCCGCGAGCTGCTGGAAGCCGCCCGCGACGGCCGCTACGAGGAGCCGGAGCTGTCGGCCATCCGTGATCTGCTGGAGCTGCAGAAACACTGGTCCGCGCTCCCCGCGGCCGACGAGCTGCTGGTCGAGCACGTCACCTCGCGCGAGGGCCGACACTGGTTCTTTTATCCGTTTGCCGGCCGGCTGGCCCACGAGGGCCTCTCGGCGCTGGTCGCCTGGCGGCTGGCGCGCATGCACAAGGCCACGTTCCGGTTTTCGGTCAACGATTACGGCTTCGAGCTGGTGACCCGCTCCAAGGTAGATTTCACCGTGGACGAGCTGCGGGCCGCGTTCTCGCCGGATGATCTGGTCGATGATCTGCTGACCTGTCTCAACGCCTCGGAGCTGGCCAAGCACGCGTTCCGCGACATCGCACGTATCGCCGGGCTGGTGTTCTCCGGTTATCCCGGCCAGACCATGAGCGCACGCCAGGTCCAGGCCTCTAGCGGGCTGGTCTATGACGTGCTGGCCCGCTACGACGCCGAGAACCGCCTGCTCACCCAGGCCCGCGACGAAGTGCTGGCCCGAGAGCTGGAAATCGACCGGCTCCGGGCCGCTCTTGCCCGTATCGGCGCACAATCGATCCGCCTCGCCGAGCCGCCGCGGCTGACCCCCTTAGGCTTTCCGCTCTGGGTCGAGCGGGTCGCCTCCCAGGTGACCAACGAATCCTGGAAGGACCGGGTGGCGCGGATGACGGTGCAGTTGGAGAAGGCGGCGGATCGGTAATTTTTTAGGCTCGTTCGCTGCGATTTATTCACGAGCCGCTTTGACCGGGCGGTTTTGCATCGCCTGGGCGGAAAGCACCGGCGAATCCAGCGCCGAGGATGGGTGTCATTACGGTCTACACTCATCGCTAACGCCTTTTTACTCTGGCGACCCGATTCGACCAAGCTCGTTCATGCCGTGGAACGGCGTGACACCGATTGTCGAGAAGATGGTGTTCGTAAGTGAGTGTCTGCGCCAGAGCGATACGGTCAGCGGTTTGTGCCAGCGGTAAGCATCAAAAGAATGACGGATTATAACCGAATCAAGCGCTATGCCGAGTTCGGTTCGGACGGCTTGTTCTAGCGCTCAAGAGATTTTCCGCAATATTTTACATCTTGCGCCAGCGGATCATCGAGCCTCCACCCAATACACGATTGATGCCCGGCGCGTGACGGATTTGTAAGTTTTTGCAGAATCATCTTCCCCGGATTGCCTTAGGGCAAGAGCGGCTACGACCGTCTAAGGGAGAAACCATGCTGGTGCACACATCCGCTATCGGTGTAGTTGATCCGTGCACATACTTTTGCTTCGCCACTCTTTTGGTTCCGGCCGATACGAGGGAGGATCGCGCTGTTAGCTTCTCTTGCGAAATCTGTGTATAGCGTGTTTTGCGTCAGCTTCGTACATTGAGGCTCCGACGAAAAGAACCGGCGATATTTGATAAAGCGTTGGTCTTTAGGAATGATATATGCACGCTGACCAGTACGTTTTCACGGGCTTAGAGCAGACTGAAGTCCGCTGAGCTGGACCCCGTTGTTTGGACAGGCCGCAACGATTTCTAAGTGATGACCTGCTGGGTTAAGCCGCCTGCGGTAGCGGCTGTTCGTCGAAGTAGAC
>MDSW01103029.1_pt1 | contig 29747 bp, 28 predicted proteins | sample 811171 | NCBI WGS metagenome assembly MDSW01 (sample SAMN05326641, study PRJNA326480) | marine metagenome | isolation source: seawater | place: Atlantic Ocean: North West | collected 2012 | reverse complement strand
TTGAATACGAGAATCCAATTTTTTCTCTTTCTTCAAAACTATATCCTGTAAGGTGAAAAAATTTTCTTATCTCATCACCATTTATTAATAATGTTGGTCCATATTTTTGTATTATTTGTTTATGGATTTTTTTTGCTATTGTAGTTTTGCCTGATCCCGATAATCCTGTTATCCAAAACAATATCCCTTTATTTTTAAATTTAATCATTTTTGTTTGATTATTAACCTACATAAATGAGGATTATCCATTGGTGTTTTGGACATATTAATTCCTAATTTTTTGAAAATAATAGTAAAGTTTTTATTTTTAATTTTTTTTTCAAAATTACTAGTATTAATAAATCTTCTGTAGTGAGAAGTTAACCGTTCATTTTTTCCAATTTTGGTCCCTTTTTTTATTAATTTATCTTTAGTTGTTCTAAATTCTAGAGCAACAATAGTATTTTTATCAAAATATTTTTTGATATCATCAAGGAATTTATTTTCAGTTCTTTCTTTAATTGCGTGAATAAAAAATCTTGCATAAATCAAAGATATTTTTTTTTTACTCAAATTTTTTATTTTCTCAGATTTAACATTCAAGAAAGTTAAGTTATTAATCTTTTGAGCTTTTGTTTTTTTATTGTTTAATTTTATAACTACTTTTGACTCATCGATCCCATATACAGTTTTACTGAATTTAGAAAAAAAAAATGCGTCTCTTCCATCTCCTGTTGCGACGTCTAAAATAATATCATTTTTATTTACCAATTTTTTTTTTATAAATTTAGCAAAATTGGACTCTTTGTTATCTTGTCTTAAAGATTTGTAATACTTGTTCCAATAGCCTGTTCTTGTTTTAGTCATTTTTTTTTAATATGCTTTTTTTTAAATATACCTCAAAAAGTTTTTTTGAATTACTAATATTCAATTTTTTTATATTATTTTTGATAAAATTTAGCCTGTCTGAATTCCTTAATTTCGATTTTTGAATTAATTTTATCAATTTATTTTCATGATTAACTATATAACCAATTTTATTACGATCTTTGAAATAGTTTAAATTGTTATAGTTATTTTTTTTTAAAATTTTTTCAGAAATTGAAAAAAATAAAACAGGATTTAAAGTAAGAAAACTATATGTATATGCGGTTCCTGAAAGATCGGTTATCATTAAAAATGAATTTGAATATGTATTAAAATAATTCTTTGATTTGTCTATATTAAAATTTTTATATTTTGAAAATTTATTTTCAATTCTATCAACAATATTTGTGTATAAATTAGATGGATGAGGTCGAAATATTACATTGTAGTTTGTTTTTGAAAGCAATAAATCAATTATTATATTAATTTTTTTGTACATACTTAGTTTTGGAAAAGAGTTAAAATTCGTAGGAGCTATAATAATTGTATTGAAGGTTTTTTTTTTTAATTTTCTACTTTTATTTTTTAAAAAGTTAAGTTTATGATATCCAATTTCAAAGTACTCCATATTTTTTTTTAGTTTTAGTCTTTCAAAAATCGCTTTTGAATTACTTGATGGTATAAGAATGTGATCATATTTATTTAATCTATTTTTTAAGTTTTTTTCCTCTGATAAATTTGAGAGAGGAGTGTCATAAATATCATGGTGTATATAAGACTTAAATTTTGATAGAGGAAAATAGTCACAAACATAGTTTGAAATAAATAAATCTACTTTAATCAAATATTTAATTAAACTATTGTAAATAAATATTTCCTTTGAATTTAAATTCTTTTTATCAGTTGATAAATAAATTATCTTAAAATTATTTTTAATATTAAATAAATCTTCTATATAAAATTTTGAAATATTTTTTAATTTATAATTTGGATAGCAAAATATGATTACCTTTATACTATTTATTTTATAAAATATTATTTTTAAGTTTAAAATAAGTATGTAAATTAATGATTTTGATAACAATTTTATTTTTTCAAAAATCATAATTACTATTATAAATTAAAATATATGTTTCCTAATAACTTTAAAATTTCAAAGTAATACTAATGAGATTTTTAATATCATATTTAGGTTGATAAAATAGTAAAATATTTATAAAAACTATAATAATAATTTTCAACTTTATAAAAAAATCATTTTATATAGAAAAATATTTAAGTGATAAAATTAAACTCAAATGAAACCAATCCTTAAAATTAAAAAATTACTTTTTATAAAAGATTATTATTTATTATCTTCTATTTTATTTTTTTCTGTTTGTTCCATGTTTATGGATATTTTTTCTATTGGTATCCTTGTACCGCTATTTGCAAATCTTGACAAAAATATTGCTTTTGAGAATGAATTTTTAAATAATATTTTGGATTTTTTTAGTTTTGAAATATTTAGTGATATTAAATACTTATCTATAATAATAATATCTATTTTTGTTGCAAAAAATATAGTTTACTTAACTGGAAGATATTTGGAAGCAAAATTTTGTTATACATTTTTCACAAGATTATCAAAAAATTTTTTTTCATTTTATTTATTTAAAAATTACTCATTCCATATAAATAATAATTCAGCGAAGTTAATTAGAGATATAACATTTGAGAGCAACGTTTTAAGTTATAATTTCATGCAGCCATTAATTTCATCGTTAGCAGAATGCATTAGTCTAATTGTAATTTTAACCTTTCTTTTTTTGTTAAATCCAATAGCAACTGTTTCTATTCTTGGATTTTTGATTTTTATTGCATTAACATTTAATTTAATTTCAAAAAAATATCTTAATAAACTTGGGAAACAAAGGCAATTACACAGTGGATTAGCTTTAAAAGAACTTCAACAAAGTTTTTCAAATTTAAGGGAAATAATAATTTATAAAGCACAAAACTTTTTTGTTGAAAAATACGATTTACATAATTCAACAAATGCAAATACTGGTTTTAAAAGTAAATTTATTTATTCAATTCCAAGGTCTATACTTGAAATATCGGTGATATCAGCAATTATATTTTTAATCTTTATAATGTTAAGCGCAAAAACATCATTTACTGAAATTGTTTTAACATTATCCATATACGTTTTATCAGCATCTAGAATGATGCCAGCAATTACAAAGATTTTTGCAAATATCACCACTTTTATGTATACACAAAAGGCTCTGAATGTAGTGAATGATGATTTTTTAAATTTCTATAGAAAAAATAATGTTTCCAAAACGAAAAAATTTGAATTTTCAAAAATAAGTTTAAAAAACCTTTCGTTCAAATATCCAACTTCTAAAAATAAAATAGTAAATAATATTAATCTTGATTTAAAAAATAATGATAAAATTGGAATACTTGGACCAAGCGGGAGTGGAAAATCAACTTTAATTAATATTATGTCAGGTCTAATTCATGATTATAAAGGTAGAATATTAATTAATAATAAAAAAATTAAAAATAAAAATGGATTATTAAATCTTAATTTGGGATATGTACCACAAAATTCTTTAACCATAGATGAGTCAATAGAAGAAAATATTAGATTAGGAAGACCAAAAATAAAAAGACAAATGTATAATAAAATTCTAAAAACAGTTGAGCTTCAAAAGTTAAACAAAAGGTTTAGTTATAATTCAAACAAATCAATTGGAGAAAGGGGTGCTAAAATATCTGGAGGACAAAACCAAAGAGTGGGTATTGCTAGAGCTCTTTACAATCAACCCTCAGTATTAATTTTAGATGAGGCCTTAAATGCAATTGATACTAAAACAAAAAATAAAATTTTAAGCAATATTTTTAAATTATATTCCAATAAGTTGATAATAATTATCTCACACTCAAAAGATGATTTAAAAAATTGTAATAAAATTTTTTCAATTAATAATGGAAAAGTTGCAAGAATAAAATACTAGTTGTTCTTATAATATTGCATAACTCTATAAAATCTTAATAATTTATATCTAATATTAAAAATATTTAATATCTTTGATCTTTTAAACAAAACAAATTTTTTAAAATGAGATTTTATTTTTTTTTTTTGAATGCTTGTATCAAAAATAAAATAATCTCCTTGAGGTCTAAAATCAATAGCGTCGACACCTTGATATGAAATTCTAAGCATCAATCTTTCTTTATTTTTACAATTGCCTCCTTTATGATATGAAACATAGCTGTCAATTAGAACTGCAGTACCTATTTCACCTATATTATTTATAGTTTGGCCTTCTGAATTTACACTACTATCATCAATTTTACCTCGTTCACCCGCTACTGCAAAATTTTTTTCGTTTTTGTTTCTTGAAAAAATTCCTAATTTATTTTCCTCAGTTAAAACTGAGAGCGGTCCATTATTCTGGTCAATATCTGTTAACGAAATAAAGACATCTAAACTTCTATAACCAAATGCATCTCTATGCCAAAGCATTGCACCTCTTTGCTTTTCTGTATTTACAATATTATAATTTAAAATAATTCTTGAGATTATTGGAAAAATTTTCATATGTTTCGCGGCTGTAGAAATCATTTTTTCCGAAGAAGCAAACTCAACAATTTTTCTTTGTATTTCATTATCAAGTTCAAAAAAAATATCAGTCTTATAAGTATTTTTTGATGTATTAGTTTCATTAGTAGTTTTCATATTTCCATTAACCATATCTGATTTTAATTTCTCGAGTTTTTCTTTTGAAATTTTTTTTGATATTTCTTTGGAAAAATTTCTTAATTGATCATCATTTCTAAGGACTAAGTAATTTTTTTCATTAAGATTATAAAATGGTCTTTTTTTTATAAACCATAAAAAATAAAGTGCACATCCATGAAAATTAAGTGCAAACCTCCAGAAAAAGAAATAGATATTTTTAAAAAAAAATTTAATGAAAAAATACCAAAAGGATGTGCTTTTTATTTTTTTTAAATTAATTACTATACTATTCATATTCAATATTTTAAAAAAATAAGCATTTTATTTTCATTTATCAACGCATTATTTCTTTTTTTAGGAAATGCAAAACTTCTTTTCTCCCAAAAATAGTATTTTTATTTTGTTTAAACATTTTTTTGTTAGAAATACATTTATTAATATAATTCAAACTTTGCTGATTTTTAACTAAATAATTTATAATTTTATTGTTAAAAAATTTAAAATTATAGTTATCAATTATTTTTTTTATTTTATTAGTTTCTATTTTTAATAAATCAGACATTTCTGAGGAAGGGCAATTTATCATATTCGGGTAGAGGTTATTTCTACTTTCAAAGAATTTACCCATTGTCTTGCTCTTAAGGGACCATAATTTTTTTTTTAAAATCATTGCATCTAAAGCTGAGCTGGACTCATGAAAAAAAATAATTTTTGATCTCAAAATATAAAATCTTGTCTTATACTTTATAACTTTAATATTTTTTAAATGTTTTTTAATAACTCTTAAATTAGATTTTGGATGACTACAAAAAATAATTTTTTTTCTATAAATTTTTGAAAATCTTAATAAAATTTTTTTTAAGTCTTGGTAATAATCTTTTCTTTGGCTTTCTGTAGCTTTTTTATCAAATCTTTCTCTATCTGGATGATCAAAACCTGAATCTAAAAATGTTATATATTTTTCATCAATATCTTTAATCTCATCTATAACTTCGTCATAAGCTCTACTGTTTATGTGAATTATTTTTTGGTATAGCGCTATGTTCCTAATTCCAAAGAATTTTTCAATTTTTTTTGCAGGTGAGTTAACAAAATTATTTTTAAATAGTTTAGATGATTCAAATATATAATCTATATTAGGAAATATCCTAAATAAAACTAAATATCTATATAATTTAAAAGAAATATTAACTAAAAAAATCTTTTTTAATCTATCGATTAAATTACTTAAAAAATTCCCAGTATAAAAATTTTTTTTTGTTGAAAGTATTCCAAGATTTAGATGGTAAAATAGCTTATGTTTTCTTTTTTTTAAAATATACCATATTTTAAAATATTTGAAATCTTTTCCTAAAGAAACGGAAAAAATAAAATTTTTTTTTTTAAGATATTGATCTAAATCATAATAATTTTTTGGTGTATATACTTGAAAAACTCTAGAAATAAATTTTATTTCACTATTTGGCGATTTTTTTACTCGTCCTTTAATTAAATTATTTAAATTTATATAATAAATTTTTCTAAAGTGCTTTTTGGCCTCGTGATAAAATTTTTTATTAAGTTCATATGTAACTCTAGGGGACGGGGAGTCGGTTATAACTCCAAAATTTATTTCTTTCATAAAATAAAATTAAAATAATTTCTTTTTGAATGATTTAAGTTTGCATGCATCTAAATCCCATTGAAAATTTATATCCCATCCACTCTTTTCATCCATGACATACATAAAACCTTTTTTTGACCAATGATTTCCATCTTTAAGCATTGATTTATAATCTCTTATAAAAATCGCACCATTATCAACATACAAAGGATTTATTTTCCCTTCGGAAAGTCTTGTATGTCTTTTCTCATTAGGATTATGATTTATGGGTTTCTTATTTATTCCCCAAAAATAGTTGAGAGATTTATTTACCGAAAATAAACCATCAAATCCCATTCTTATTTTTTTAAAATATAAACTTAAAGCCTCGTTATAATGTTTATGTGTGGTTAGTGGATTTGTTGGATAAGCCCAAAGAACTACATCAGTATTGATATAGGAGAGCATGTTTTTTATGGTTTCGTTTGCACTAGCTACTTTTTCGTCACAAAAATAGTCTGGTCTTTTGTAAAATTTGATTTTTTTAGAATTTAATTTGTTACATAACTTTCCTAATTTTTCATCATCGCTGCCTACTGCAATTTCATCAACTTTTGTTTTTAATAAATGAGAAATTTTCAATTCAATTAAAGATTTACCATTAAGTTTTTTGTACATCTTGCCTGGTATTCTAGTACTATTTTTTCTAGCAATTATAACTGCAGTAACTTTTTTTTTCATTTTGATAGTAATTTCAATCCTTGTTCGATTATTTTTTTTACATAATTAATTTCTTTTTGAGTGTTTGCAAAAGAAAAGAAAATTATTCCATTCCTAGGAAAATATATTCTTTTTTTCCACATGTATTTTGAAAATTTATCTATAATTTTTTTATTATTTTTTTCAAAAAAATCTCTCTGGGTTCTATTATATATATTTTTTTTTGAAAAAACAATTCTTGCCATTGAAGAATAGCTATAGACTCGTGCATCTATGTTATTTTTGTTTATGAAAGTATTTAATTCTAATTTAAATTTATCAGTTTTTTTTTCTAAATCTAACCTTATATTTTTATTTTTTAATAAATAGTTGGTTATAGAATTTGCAACATACATTATTATGGAGTTACCTGAGAATGTTCCTCCAAAAAATATATTTAATTTTTTTGATTTAATTTTTCTATCTATTTTATTATCAACAGCAATTATTCCAATTGGTAGACCGCCCGCAAATGACTTTCCAAAAACTGAAAGGTTAGGCTTAAATTTGAATCTCGATTGAAATGAATTTTTACTATCTCTTAAACCAGTAATAATTTCATCAAAAAAGATTATAATATTATTTTTTTTTGCATAAGTATATAAGAATTTAATATAATCTAGATTAACTGAGGACGGTAATGCTCCTTGAATTGGTTCAATTAAAATACAGCTAATTTTATTTTTATATGCATCTAAAATTTTTTTAGATTTTTTTTTATCACCATAAGGAATAAATCTTAATTCATTTTTTGTGTGTTTAGGAAGACCATCTGAAAGCTTGATAGGTTTATGATTTTTGTTTGAAGTATAAAGTGTTTCATTTACTGATCCGTGCCAACTCCCAGAAGTATTGATTATAATTTTTTTTTTACTAATGGCTCTACATATTCTTATTCCTTTAATTATTGCCTCAGATCCTGAGTTACAGAAAATAAACTTCTTATGATTTGGAAAAATTTTTTTTAAAGATGTGCTAAATTTTTTTGCATATATATTTGGAAAAGCATAATTTGATATATTTTTTTTTGAAATTTCATTTAAAATTTTTTTAAAAATTTTGTTGCTGTGGCCTAATATAATGCTTCCTGCAGAGTAAGATAAATCAATATAAGATTTGTTGTTTATTTTGATTATTGAACCTTTTGATATTGAGGCTAATTTGCCATAATTATAGCCTTCGTTTAATATATTTATTTCTTGCATATTTTTAGAGTGTATTCTAATAACTGTCTTTTATTAAATAAAGATGAATAATAAATTAATTAATCATAAATCGAACCTATATAGCTTAGATCCAAAAAAAACAATCCAAAACAACATTAATAGAAAAAAACCTATATTAGATAGAGATCCACAATTTTATAAAAATGTGCCTCTACCAAGTTGGATCGAATTAAGTTTAATTGATGTATGTAATAGAATTTGTAGTTTCTGCCCAAAGTCTGACTTCGATATAGCTCCGAATACTTATCAAAAAATGAATTTAAAATTTATAAATAAACTTTACGAAGATTTAAAAGAAATAGGATTTCAAGGTGCTTTCAGTATATGTGGATATGGCGAACCATTGTTACATAAAGATTTAGTCCAATTTGTAAATATTATTGGTGAATTAGGTGGAGTTGAAATAGTAACAAATGGAGATCCTTTGAAACCATCATTGTTAAAAAAAATTTTTGAATCTAAGGCAACTAAACTTATTGTCAGTATGTATGACGGAGAACATCAAATAGATTATTTTGAAAAAATGATCAATGAAACTGGTATAGACAAGGATTTTGTAGTTTTAAGAAATAGATGGCACAATGCAGATGAAGATTTTGGAGTAAAATTAACCAATAGAGTTGGAAATATTAAAATAGGAGAGCAAAAAAAAATTGATATTAACAGAGGCTGTTATTACAGTAGTTACCAGCTCTTGATAGATTGGAATGGAAACGTATACCTATGTCCCCAAGATTGGGACCGAAGATTGCCGGTTGGTAATGTAATGCAAGATCATTTTTTTGAGGTATGGAGTGGGAAAATCATGAATAAATACAGAATTAAACATTTAACTGAGAAAAGAGATATTTCTCCTTGCAATAAGTGTAATGCCGATGGAAAAATACATGGACACAAACATGCAAAAGTTTGGCATAATAAACTTAAAATATTTAATAAAATCTAATTATTTAATTACTTTAAAAAAACTAATTCTATTTTTATAAATTTCTTTGTAATTTTTAGGTATTTTCTTAAATAAATTCTTATATTTGAAATTATTTATATTTTTTTTATCCTCATTTGCTTCATAAGAAGTATCACTCCCAAAAAAATTAAAATATAAATCATTTTCTAAATTGTTTTCAAAAAAAGTTTTGAGTTTTGTGACCTTAGTTGAATTTTTATTTAAGAAGATATTAACTTCTTTATAAAAATAATTACATTCATTTGATTTTGGATTTTTAATTTTTTTTAAATTCATTTTTGTTCTGATCATATTCACGAAATCGAAATGAAAATCTCTATTATTAATTTTTTCACCATCATCTATACCTAATATAAAGTTTTTGTTGGCAATTTTATAAAAAGCTGAAACTTCCTCTAATAAGAATTTTAAAGAGTGGGCGCTATCAAAAAAGCCAAAGTTAAAATTTTCTCTAAATTCTGACAAACAATTAATTCCCGTATACATATCAACACTGTTGGATGGGATTGGTGTCCAATAATCTGAGGATTTAATATTTAAGGGGATGCAGATTGATTCATTTATAACTGTTCTTAATAATGAAATTTTATCTGGATTATGATCAAATGAATATAGTTTTTTATTGTAAAGATAAGCAGCTAGAAAAAGTGAAATAGTCGATGCACCAACTCCTGTTTCGATTATTGAACTTTTTCTATTACCTAATTTTTTTACCATTTCAAGCAATGTAATTGCCCCTGAATCTGGTAGTGAGTTTGCATACTTAGGTAAAAGTCTTTTTATGAATATGAGGAAATTTTTTGGTTGATTTAAAATTTCTTTTTTTTTACCAAAAATATAATTATACATAGTTTTATTGTTTATCTACAAAAGATTTTTTCTTTTCAACTACTAATTTTTTATCATAATTGCTTAATTTATAATTATCCCCATCACTTTTTCCGTTAAAAGTAATTAAAAAAGTATCTCTTTTTGAATTTGTTTTATTTGTAAATGAAAAATGTGGACATAAAGGATTAAAGATTAATACATCACCTTCTTTGCCAGTAAATGGTTTGCCAGATTTATAAAATTTTTTGTGAAATTGTTTTGGAAATTCAGAAGAAACTTTTGACCATTTTGTTTTAAAATATTTTTTTTGATAATAACTTGGATTTTCACTTTCTAATTTACAAATATTTAAACATCCATTTTTTTTGGTATTTTTTGATAACAAGATTTGTAAATGGATAAATTTTTTTGCATAAATAAACCAGCCATTAGTTTTCTTTTTTAACCTATAATTATAAGTACTAAATGCCCCGTCTATATGAGGAACAAAAACTCTTCCCCCTTTTTGTTTAGAAACAAATTTATCTTTGAAGTATTGAATTTTATCTCCTAAACATTTCTCTAAAATTTTAACAATTTTTTTATTATTATACAAAGATACTAAATCTGGATTATTTTTGCTTATATTTGTTATTCTAAATGGGTAACCATTTTTTTCTTTAGAATTTTCATAATTATTTACATTTAATGATTTAATTTTTTTAAGAAGTTTTTTTGATTTAGTTTTTGAATACGCTCCTCTTATAATTACATATCCATTTTCTTTATATTCTCTTGCAATTTTATTCATATGTTTTAGTTATTAGTCAATAAATGAATATTTTCAATAGAATATTAAAGGTAAATAGAAAAGATAGATTTGATACGAGAAAGCTTGGCCAGATCCGATGTGATAGAAACGAAAAAGTATCTGATTGGGATAAAAATATAATTAATAAAATTTCCAAAAATATTACTAAACAAGAATTTACATCTTATTTTAACCCAAAAAGCATAAATGATATAACTAAAAGAGTTTCAAAATACCTAGGAGTATCTAATGAAAATTTTTGTTATTTTCATGGTGGAGACTCAGTAATAAGAGATTTTATCATATTCAATTACAGAAAAAATTTAACAGCATGTATAAATGACCATAATTATCAAATGTACGATGTTTATTTAAATAGTTTAAAAATAAGATTTAAAAAGGTACGCTATTTATATAATGAAAAAAATATCAATTTATTTAATTTAGACAAACATCAGCTTTACAAATTAATACCAAAAGCTGATATAATTTTTTATACAAATCCAAATCAAATTTCAAATTTTGATATAAAATTAGATGAATTTGAAAAATTTTTAAAAAGATGGAAAACTAAAAAATTTTTTATTGACGAGTCTTATTATGGTTTTGGGCATGTATCTTTTATCAATTTGGTAAAAAAATATAAAAATTTATACATTTTAAGAAGTGCAACAAAGAGTTTAGGAATGGCCCCACATAGAATTGGGTTTTTAATTAGTCACAAAGAAAATATTAAAAAATTTAAATATCTGCAAACACCATATCCATTGTCTATATATTCTGGAAAAATTTTAGATTTTTTTTTAAAAAATAGAAAATTAATAAAAGAATATCAGCAAAGCGTTAGGCTAGGAAGAGAGTACTTAGTCAAAAAGTTGAGACAAAAAGGTTATAAAGTAAATAATTCAATGGGAAATTGTATTTTTCTTAAATTTGATAGAAAAAAAAATATGAATAAATTTTTTAATTATTTAAAAAAAAATAACTTTATTACAAAAAAATCTGTATTGGATAATAAATATTTTATCAGAATTACATGTGATAAAAAACAAATTATGCAGAAAATTTTAAATATTGTTAAATAGAATTATATGAAGTTAGAAATTAAAAAAGTTACTGGAAAAGAAAGTTTAAAAATTTGGGTAAATTGGTTGAATAATAAAAAAAATTCAACATACACAAATAGAAAATTTGTAAAGCATACGATTGAAAGTCAAAAATTATTTATAAAAAAAAAACTTAAATCTAAAAAGTCAAAAATATTTAAAATTTTATATAATAAAGTATTTATAGGAGTCATTGAGATTGATTCAATTGATTATTTTAATAAACACTGTGATATTGGCTTTATGTTGGGTGATGAAAATTATATTAATAAAGGCATTACAACCCATGCAGTTAAAATATGCTTGAAAATTGCCAAGAAAATGAGATTAAGAATTGCCTACGGAAAATGTTATTCGGAAAATCTTGCTAGTGTAAAAGTTTTTAAAAAAAATGGTTTTAAAAAAATTGCCCGGTTCAAAAATTATTATTTATCAATGAATAAAAAAAAGACCTATGACATGGTCTATTTTCAAAAAAGATTATAAAGAATTAAACCATTCTGATTATTTAAATTTAAATACAAAGCAAATTATTGTAAAATATTTTTTAATAAAAATAATGAAATATGTACATATAGGCCTTGGGAAAAATGGTACATCATTCCTTCAAAATGAAGTTTTTCCAAAAATATCAAATTTGCTGAATATTAAATACTATAATAAAGATATTAATCATGATTTTTTATCCTTAGACAATTATTTTGTATCTTTTGAGGACTTAGTAGGAGAATTTTTTAGTCCTACCACCTGGGAGGAAAGTCTAAAAATTAATATAGAAAAGTTTGGTAAAGATGCAAATATAATTATTACTATAAGAAATCCTATTGATTATTTTACATCAATGTTTTGTCAAAGCTATCACTCATTTCAAATAGGACCCGAGGAAGAATTTTTTTTAGATAATGAAAGTAGTAAAAAAAATTTAGAAAACAAAAAATATTATTTTATAAATTATGAAAACTTTTCCTATGAAAGATTAATTAACCTTTACACAAAAGAATTTAAAAATGTTTATATAATTAAATATGAAGATAATAAAAATTTAGAAATTTGGTCTAAGGTTTTTAAGAATGAAAATATTAATAAATTAATTATAAATAATAAATTTAAAAATAGAAGTTACAGTCATTATGGAATGACATTAACTTTTAAACTGAACAAATTTCTCAAAATATTTAATTCTAATCTTTATAATTTTCAGATGTCTATAAATAAAATTTCTGAATTTAAACTTTTTCCAAAAAAAATAAGAGATAAACTAAGGTATGAACTAAATTGGCGTTTTTTCATTCAATACAGATTTGATAAATTTTTTTCTTATAAAAAATATAAGATACAAAATTCTTCTATAAAAAAACACATTATACAAAACAATGAGGGATATTATAAAAAGTTGAATTCCTCTCATTATTTTAACAACGTTCCAAAAGAAATTAAAACTAACTCAGTATCCTAAATCGTTTAGATTTCTTTTAAGTAGTTTTGAAAGATTCTCGTTGCTTACTTTATAATATTCTTTTATCTTATATTCATCTACGTTTGTTAAGATAATTTTATCATGCCTATTAATAAACCTATCAATTTTGTAGGATATAATTTTTACTTTATCTTTAAACTTTCTTGTAAAGAAATTAAAAAAAAATTTTTTAAATGGAATCAGGTCCGCCAATAAATTGAGTGAGCCTCTGAGTGGTTTGTGATAAATGTTTTTTTTTCTAAAATACTCACCAGATACAGGATCTTTTCTTCCAATATTTTTAATTGAAAAATCAATATTTTTAAAAATATTTTGATCTTTAATACCTAAAAAATCAACTAAAGAGTTAATAAAATATTTTGGATTAATTGATAAATCCTCATAAATTAAAATTTTTGGTTCTGAATTTAAAATTTTTTTTAAGTCATTGTAAGTTTTAAAATAATCAAAGGTTTCGAATGCATTAATTTCATATTTTGTTTTTTCTTTCCTATAAAAATAATTTTTCAATTCTTTAAATTTAGTAAAGTTTTTATTCACTGAATAAAATCCTGTTAATCCATGTCCTTGTGCATATCTACTTTTTATGTATTCACCCTGTCTTCTAATTACTAAAATAAATTTAAATCTTATCTTTTTTATTTCGGAAATTTTCTTAATTCTTAAAAAAATTTCATCGATCCGAAAATTAGGATTAGAGGAAAAATTTGAATATCCTTCATGTGATATAACATTTACTTTATTTGAATCTAATTTATCAAAAAGATTTAAATATTTATTTATATTATTTTCAAATTCGTCTTTTTTTGACCAAAAAAGGAATTTTGATAACTCAAATAATTCATCCCAATAATGTTCATTAATAAAATGAATTTTCTCTTGATTTTTGAACACATTCTTTTGTAAAAATGTTGATGCTGCTTTTGGATATCCAATATGAAAGTAAATGGTTTTCATTCAACACTTTCTAAACTATTGATAATTTTATTTACCAATTTAATTTGACCCTTGTTATTGTGAACAAATTTTTTAATTTTTAGTTTTCCACTTATTAAAAGATTTAGATTGATATTAAAATAATCTGAAATAGATTTCATAAAATACTTTTTTCCACTAAAATTATTTTGATTTAAATGAATTTTTTTCCATATTAAAAATATGTGGTTTTTATTCGCAAATTTTAAATATTTAAATTCTTTATTAAGTAGATCAAAATACTCTCTCTTATTACTCCATTTATTGGTAAGATTATAATTGCTGGACCAAAAATTTTTTATGTAGGATATGAATTTGAAACCTAGATATGTACCTTCTAATATAGATGTTCCATGATGAGAAATAAGTACTGTTCTTTTATTATTTAGATTCCTTAGTAAATCTAAATTTTTAATAGGGTCTGACAAAAAAATAATATTTTTATAATTCTTAAATTCGTTTTTTATTTTTTCAAAAATTTTCACCTCTACATTGCTTCTGTAGGTTTGTATTTTATTAAATTTATTAAAATTTGGATGAGATTTTACTATTATTTTAGAATTTTTTTTTAATAATGTGTACAATGTAAACTTAAGCCAGGCCTCCATCGTAACAAAGCCATCATAACCCATTTGTAATTGTGCATCAGTGAATGAATGACAGTAAATAACATAATCAATCTTTTTTAATTTATTTTTATTTATTTTTTTAAAATAACCTTGCTTCACCCAAGGATAAACTTCTTGTGGTTTGCTTAGGCTATTTTCTATTTTTTTTTTTATAGTTTTTTTTAAAGATTGTTTGATTTTATCTTTTTTGTTAAATCTTAATTTTAAAAAATCTTCATACTTTAATGATTTATTAATATTTAAGGGTTTAAAAAAAAGGCCTCGTGGATAACTATTAGAATATAATATTGTTTTTTTATCAGAAAAATAGTTTACAAACAGTCCGTTTAAAAAAATTCCATGATCTAAATAAATAGCAGCAATCCTATTTTGATTTTTTTTCATAAAAAAAATCATATTTAAAGAAATTATTAAAAATTTAATTTTTTTATAGATTAAACTAAATGAATTAAAATGTGCGAGATAATCAGAGTAACAGGTTGATATAACGTGTCTTCCAATTTCACAATTATAAAGTTTAAATTTTGATAATTTATGATTTGTTAATAAATTAGTTAGTAGAATTATTTTTAATAAATGATAGATTAATTTAAGCGAAATTTTCTTGCTATTAGAATATTCTTGTAATTTAAGTTTTTTTTTAAATTTATATTCTGCGTGTTTCTTTGTAGCGCCAATTATATAAGAATATAAGTCTATGTTGCTTCTAGTTGATAAAAAAATATCTTTTTCTTCAGTTTTCATTAATTTAAAGTAAAAATGAAATTCAATTTTTTTGAACAAATATATATTTCATAAAATATTTAAGCATCAATAATAGAAATATTTATATGTTCTCTTCAGAATCTTATATATACTTCAGGTTAAAAATAAATCAAAATATACACTGATGAAGACATTATTTATTACTGGTCACAGAAAATCCGGGACCACATTATTAACAAGCTTATTTGATGGACATGACGATTTTGCAGTTTACCCTACAGATTTAAGTTTAATGTATGCGTACTTTCCTTATTTCAATAATAATAATTACTCTTTTAAAGTAAAAAAAGAGAGAATAAAAAAAATATTAAAGAAAAGTTTAAGTGTAAACTTAAGTTACAGAGTTAAAAAAAAAAATTTAAAGATTAATGATTTTATAAGAAATATTCTATCAAGATTAAACCGTAAAAATATAAATAATATAAAGGGAGTACTGAATATATTAAAAAATGAATTTATAAAATTTTATAATTTAGAAAATAAAAAATATTTTTTAATAAAAGAAACAAGTTCAGATATTTATTTTAATAATATATTTAAAAAAAAGGACAGTATTAAATTTATCCATCTCATAAGGGATCCAAGAGATAACTATGCAAGTCTTAAATCGGGTATAAAAACTCACTACTCGAAAATTGGGGAAAGTAATTTAATTTTACTTTCCAGTATGATTAATAGAGCTAAATTAGATTTTAAATTTATTAATATAAATAAAAAAATCTATGGAAATAAAAATTACCTTGTAATTAAATATGAAGAGCTAATAAAGAATACAGATAAAACTATGAAAAAAATTTCAAATTTTCTTAAAATTAAATATTCTAACAAAATGTTATTTTCATCGATATTTAATATTAAAACAAAAAGTAATACATTTACAAAAAAGAGAACCACAGAAATAAACAATAAAAGTATTAAAAGATGGAAAAATGAGCTCTCTCAAAAAGAAAAAAGTATATTAAATTTTTTTTTTAAAAGTGAATTAAAAAAATTCTATAAAATTAATGCTGAAAAAGATATTAAATATAACCATATCTCTGATTTTTATTCTTTATTAAATAAAAAATTTTTTTTTAACGACAGTTTTAAATAAAAAATGAAAAATACAATTATAAGATATTTTGACAGATTGTTTCCTCTAAATAGAAGTTTGACTGGAAAAGATTATCAAAAATCTTTGAAAATTTTGAGAGAAATAATTCCTTTAAAAATAATAAATTTTAAAAGTGGTTCAAAGGTTTTTGATTGGAAAATACCATTAGAGTGGAATGTGAAAGATGCTTATATTTTAGACAAGAATAAAAAAAAAATAATTGATTTTAGGAAAAATAACCTTCATCTAATGGGGTATTCTGAAAAAGTTTCAAAAATAATAAAATTAAATCAATTAAAGAAAAATCTTCATTTTATAAAAGAAATTCCAAATGCAATTCCGTATGTTACCTCTTATTATAAAAAAAGATGGGGATTTTGTTTATCCTACAACCAATATAAAACATTAAAAAATCAGAAATATGAAATTAAAATAGATAGTGAGCTAAAAAAAGGAAAGCTATCAATTGGTGAATGTTTAATTAAAGGTAAATCAAAAAAAGAAATATTGATTACATCATATTTATGTCATCCCTCAATGGCCAATAATGAATTATCTGGACCACTTACACTTGCCTTTTTATACAATTCACTAAAGAAAAAAAAATTTAAATATTCTATTAGATTTTTAATTGCACCAGAGACTATTGGAACTATAGCATATTTAAGTAAATTTAAGGATCGGGTAAAAAAAAATGTAATTTGTGGATACGTTTTATCTTCATGTGGTTTAAATAAAATTCCTCATTACAAAAAATCAAAAAATGGTAACAGGATAGGCGATATAGCAATGGAGACAGTTTTATCAAAAAAGAACTATAAGATACTAGATTATAATCCAATTGGTAGCGATGAAACACGATATGGTACTATAGGAATTGATCTACCAGTAGGAGCTTTTTTAAGATCTGATTTTGATAAATATAAAGAGTATCATACCTCTTTAGATAATAAAAAAATTATTAATTTTGATAAAATTGTAGAAAATATAAGAATTTTAATATCTGTTATAGATTATATTAATAAATCAGACTTTTATATTTCTAAGGTTAAAGATTGCGAACCTTTTTTAACAAAACATAACATATACCCAACAATATCAAAATTTAATTCTTTAAATAAGGCAAAAAAAATTATTTCTGCAATAATGTGGATTATTACAAATTCGGATGGAAAAACTTCTAATATGGAAATTTCTAAGATGTCTGGAATTAAGCTTAATTTTATAGACTCTACTATGAATATGTTAGAGAAGAAAAAAATTCTAAAAAAACTATCTTAGGGGTGTATCCTCCCATGAGTCTTGATCGTGAAGTTTTTTTCCATCACTTACTAGTTCTTCATCATACTTCCAAGGTGAAATTTCGTGCTTAAGAACTATCTTCATAAAAGCATCTTCGGTTAAATTCATAATTTTTAAAAAATATTTTAAGCTTTGAGGTTTTTTTGCGTGATATTGTTGAACTAAAACTTTACCTTCTTCTTTTGTCATATTACCTAACCTAATTTCTCTTGCAACTGATTGGGCCGTTCTACCAAAACCTCTTTTAATGTACTTGAGCCAATCTCTAACACCATTAAGCCTACATTCAAGTTTTTCCATCCAAAAATCCTCTGGCAAACCTTCAACTTCATCCTCTTTCCAACCTAATTCTCTTTTAATTATTTCAGTCTGTTTAACAGGATCCCATTTAACAAAATTTCCATATTGTAAGCTTTTATACCCAATTTTTTTTAAATCCCTCAAATTAGGATATTTATAAGGTTGTAAGTCTCTTTCTTTTAATTTTTTATCTTTTAAAAATCCCAACATATCTTCTGCAGTTATACCGAGATTTATATATCTATTAAAAGCCTCTTCATCTTGTTCAGAAATTTTTTCAGGATCAAAATCATAATATCCTGTGTATTCCGCATTAGACTCTCCCCATATCAATAGAGGAATTTTAAATTTTACCGCAATTTGCATAGGATAAGCAAATATCCCTGTATGACAATGCCAACAAAAATCTCCTTTTCTGATAAGGGACTCTAACATCAGCATTCCAACTATTTTCATATCAGGTTTAAATATGATTTGATCGACACCTAAAATTTTTAAAGTCCTTTCATTATTCTCAAGATGTTTTTTTCTAAAGAAACCATGATCAAAAGTGACAACTAAAGGTTTTAAATTATGTGTTTTAACTATTTCATACAAAACAAATGTTGAGTCTTTTCCACCACTAAAAGGAACAATACAATCATATTCATACTTATCTTTAAATTGATCTGTTAATTCTCTAAATTTTTTCATTCTTTTGGTCCAATCAATCTTCTCTAATTTTACATTATAATTATTGCACACATTGCAGACACCTTTATTATCAAAGTCAAATGTCTCGTAAGTTTCTGGAAGCATACATTTATTACATGATTTAAGAAAAAAATTTTTCATTGATTCAATATAAATAAATGAATTATTTAATCTACTAAAATATTCTAAAATTTAACTTATGTGAATTTAAATAAGATTTTAGTCTTATTGGATTAGTGTCAGTAAAATTAAATATACTTCCACAAGCAACAGCATTAATATCGAATGATTGGAAAATGCTTTTTATATGATCGTAAGTTCCAATTCCTCCACTATAAATGATTGGCAATTCAGTATTATCTTTTATTATTTTGATTAATTGATTGTCTGGACCAAGCATTGTGCCCTCTAAATCAATAGAGTTAACAAATATTTCACCAACCTTTAAAAAATTAAGAAAGTCCAAATGTTTTTTTAAATTGTCAGTGATTTGTTTTTTTCCATTTTCAGAAAACAAAACATATTGATTATTTATAATTTTAAGATCAATACTAGCTACAACCGCTTGACTTCCAAGTTCTTGGACTATGCTGTGAGGAACGTTTGTTTTTCTAAAGCAAATACTATTTAACACAATTTTATCTGCTCCAGATTTTATTATCTTAATAGCATCTTCTAAACTTTCAATTCCTCCTCCAGCTGAAATAGGAACAAAACACCTCTCAACAATTTTATTTAAATGATTGGTAAGGTCATCTATTTTCTTTTTTTTTCTATCAATATTTAAAATAATTAATTCATCGGCATCAGAGTCACTGTAAATTTGAGCTGTCTTTACAGGGTCTCCAACATCTCTGTATTCAGAAAATTTTACAGGCTTTATTAATCTTCTATCTGATATCAATAAGAGTGGAATAATTCTTTTTTTAAGCATCTTAATTGAAGTTACAAAAATTATCTAAAAGCAATAACCCTTTTTTTGAACTTTTTTCTGGATGAAACTGAAACCCAAAAATATTCTCTTTATTAATTATAGATGGAAAACGATCTCCATAATTTGTATTTGCAACTACAAATTTTTCATCTTTAAGTTGAAAAAAATATGAATGAACAAAATAAAAATTAGTATTATTATCAATATTTTCTAAAATTTTATTTTGTCTGATGATTTCCACTTCGTTCCAACCTATATGTGGTATTTTTATTTCTTTGTCTTTTTTTTTAATTTTTATTACAGAACCCTCTATTAAGTCCAGTCCCTTTGACTCTGTATTTTCAAAACCATTTGTTGATAAAAATTGCATGCCTAAACATATGCCTAAAAAAAAATTTCCCTTTTTTAAATGATCTTGAATTTTAATTAAAAGATTATCGTTTTCAAAAAAGACTTTTGACAGATTTGAGTAAGAACCAATTCCAGGTAAGATGATATGAGAATTTTTATCAAATTTGTTCAAACTTTTTTTATCAATTATCTCAACATCAAAACCTAAAGAATAAACAGCATTATAAATTGATTTTAAATTACAAACGCCTAAATCAAGAATTCCGATCATTTTTTATAAAATTTTTCCAAATATAAAATGATTTATATATTTTTCATTAAATTTTACAGCTTTTTTAAAATTTCCCTCGAGTACAAATTTATTTTTTTTTAAGATTTTAATTGATTGTTTATTTAAGCTATATGCGCCAGCATATATTTTGTTTAATTTATATTTTTTTTTTGCGATTATTAAAACTTCTTTTATTGCATTTGTGCCATATCCCATGTTTAAAAATCTTTTATTACCAATAAAAAAGGAGATATAAGCATTTTTATGATATTTGTTAATTGGTCCTAATTTAATATTTCCAATATGAATTTTTTTTTCTAGATGATTTATAAAAATTCCAAATAAGAATTCTGTCTTAGATCTTTTTATATTGTTTACATAATTTTTTACTGTCATCATGTCGTGTTTCAAAAATCTTTGCTCTGTGTATCTCATGGTTTCATGGTCATTTAACCAAGAAACATATTCTTTAGTTACCATGTTTTTGTTTAATTCTTTAAGAAATAAAGTTGATTTATGTTTCATAAGTTAATATTTTAATTCATAATTAATAAATGAAATTTGGTAAAATTGATAATATTATTATTTTTGGAGGATCTTACATAAGTATAAAATTCCTTGAGTTTCTAAAAGTAAAAAATTTTAAATTCAATTTTTTTACATCGAAAAGACTTTTAAGTGATAATATGCCTAATAATCTTACATTAAAACAAAATTTAGATAAACTTAAAATTAAATATACTGTTACAAATGATATAAACAATAATAAAAAAATCTATAATTCATTTAATAAAAAAAGTTTAGTTTTAGGTTTCGGATATAATTGGAAAATTAAAGAAAAGTTATTACGTCTCTTTAAAAATAAAATGGTTGACTTTATGGGTATTCCAATGCCCACATATAGAGGGGGTGCACATTATTCTTGGATGATTTTAAATATGTCTAAAAATGGTGGTTGCTATATTCAAGATGTTAATAAAAATACAACTCAAGGAATTAGTGATAGCGGATATTATTATGACAACTTAAAATATTTATATCCAAAAAAACTAAAGATACCAAAAGATTTTTTTTATTTCTCAATTAAAAAAGAATTATTTTTTTTAAAAAAGTTCTTAAAAAAAATAAATCAAAATAGAAATTTTAAGTTAAAAAAATTAAATAATTCCTATTCTACATATTTTCCAAGATTAAAAACTTTAAAAAACGGGTTTATTGATTGGAATTTAGAGGGAGAAGAAATATTTAGATTTATAAATGCTTTTGATGACCCTTATAGAGGGGCATCAACCTTTTTAGGTAAAAAAAGAATTTTCCTTAAAAATTGTTATTTTAAAAAAAAGAAGGGAATTCACTCATTCGCTTCTGGTATAATAATAAACAAATACAAGAACTTTATTTATATTGCTGTAAAAAATGGCATCATAAAAACCAATAATATTACTGACGATAAGGGAAAATTTATATTTGAGGGAATTATGGTTGGTGATAGATTTATTACTTTTAAAAAAAACCTAGAAAATTCAAAAAATTTTTGAAGTAATATACAATTATGAGATTTGGTAAAATAAAAAAAATTGTTTTAATCGGTGGGGGCTATCTACTTTACCATTTTGCCAAAGAGTCTAGGAGAAAATTTAAAATAGATATCATTATTGGCCCAAGACATAAAAATCAGAAAATTATAGGAAATAAAACTTTAGCGAGTTTAGTAAAAAATTTAGGAAAAAATTATTTTATTAAAGATTTAAATGAAAGCTTTTTAAAGAAAAATTATAGCAATATAAGTGAAACCTTATTTTTATCATTTGACTCTCCTTGGATATTTAAAAAAGAACTTATAAAAAAATATTTTTTTAACAAGCTTATAAATTCCCATAGCACAAGATTGCCGCAAAATAGAGGTGGTGGAGGATTTAGCTGGAGAATTCTAAATCAAGATAAGTTAGGTTTTTGTTCTTTGCATCTAATTGATAGTAACAAAATTGATAGTGGTGATATAATAATGGTAGATGAATTTATCTTTCCATATAATTTATCAAAACCATTTGAATACGAAAAGTTTCAATTGGAAAAAGAGATTAAATTTCAAGAAGAATTTTTGAAAAGAATCATTAAAAATCAAGATTTTAATCTTATTTCACAACCACAATATTTATCCACTTACTTTCCAAGATTGTCTACAAATGATAATGGATGGATAGATTGGTCTTTAAAAATAGAGTCTTTATTCAATTTCATATCTGCATTTGATGATCCTTACCAAGGGGCAAGAACATATTATAAAAAAGAGCCAGTAAGACTTAAAAATGTAAATTTAACAAAAAGTGATCAAATATTTCACCCTTATCAATATGGTATCATCTATAGAAAATCAAAAAACTTTTTTTTAGTAGGATGCAATCAGGGAAGTTTGATTGTTACAAATATATTAAATAAAAACGGCAGAAATATTTTTAAAGATATAAATGTTGGTGACAGGCTTTTCACACCTTTAAATAAATTAGATAGTTCCAAAAATAGAGTTTATTATGATTCAAAAGGAAAAAAAAATTAAATAATTTTGATTAACTTTTTATTGTGCCATTTTTTAAAATAATTAAATACATTTCCATAATTTAATCCATGATATTTTGCAATTTCCCTCAGAGACATTCCGCTATCAATAAATCTAGGCAAGTTATTCATTAATAAATTCCATTTTTTCATCTCTTTTGTATATTTTTTTTTGTCAATTCCTGGTGCTTCTGCATTTAAATACAAATTATATTTTGGGTTAGATAGACTGATAACTCCTTTATATTTATTTTTGAATCTTATTTCATTTTCAAAGTCTAAAATTATCTTTTTAAGAAGTTTATAAGTTTTTTTTAACTTTTCTTCCGAAAGTTTATCAGGTGTGTCCATGTCTGTATGATATTCTTTAAAAGGGAATCTTGTTAAAGAAATTGTATTGATTTTATATCCTGTTGAGTCAAAAACAATTTCATCGTTACCATATATTGTTCTAAATTTACCTGTAGAGTATTTTTCACCAAGACCTCTTAAATATTTAATTGCTAATTTGTCAATTTCACTGTTTTGATTAACAGAATGTTGTAATTTTAAGGTATTTTTATTTCCAACAGACTTTAAAAGAATCGCATGTTTAAAATTGTTAGCTTTTTTTAAATTTTTTTTTAACCAAAAAATTGGTCCTATAAGTTCAGGAGCTATTAATAACGTATAAGTAAATTTTCTTTTTTTAAATTTACTCAACATTTGAAATAATTTGATTCCTACTGCACAACCTGAAATGTCATCATTTGCTTGAAACGGATGGCAATTATGAGCATTGATAATAATTGTGTCCTTATTTGAGCCTTTTAAAGTAAATTCTAATACTTTCATTTTCCCTTTTTTTTGCGTTGCTTGAATGTCTACAAAATATTTTTTTTTATTAATTTTATTAAATTCATTTTTAGACATACAAAACCCCCAAGATTTTTTTTTATGTCTATATAAACCTGTCCAATTATAAGGTGTTGCCGTAGGTAATTTTTTTGAATAAAAGATATTTTTTTTTAGCTCATTCAAAGTCACAAATCCTTTATAACTTTTTGAATTTATTGGTACACCAAATTTTTTGTATTTTGCATCAAAAACTATTTTTCCATCACTTTTAATTTGTGCTTTATTCAGTTTCCACTTAAGCGGTATTTTCCATCCATTATAAACTTTGCCGCTCTTGAAGTTATGAATTTTAAAAGGTAATAGTTTCTTAAACTCTTTAATTGCAAGATCATTGCCATCACCAACTATAGAATAATCAAAAGGGTAAAGTTTTTTTATTATGCTTGAAATTTTCATTTAGTTTAATCTTTTAAAATCAGATATTGAAATTTCACTATTTAAATATCTAAATATGTCATCTCCTTTTTGACATTTTCTTATTATTGAAAATGTAGAGTCTAATATTTTAAAATATTTCTGTAAATCTTTTTTGGTGTGAGAGGTAGATATATAAATTGAATTAGTTGCTAGTATATTTTTTTTCAACATTTCTTGTGTAATAAGTGTTTTATAAATCTGATTATTTTTTTTAAATAAAAAAGAAGATAGCGCTGGAATGCCTTTAATTTTAATACTTATTTGGTTTTTCTTTGCTAAAATTCTCCACATTTTTTGGATATACAGTCCTAATTTTGTAACATATATCCAAGATTTTTTCTTCTCCATTAGTTCTAGTGTTTTTAAAGCTGCTGCATAACCTGATGCCTCTGTCCAAAAGGTACTACTAATAAAAGTATTATAAATGTTATCCATAATTTCTTTTTTACCCAATACTGCATTAATTGCATAACCATTTCCTAAAGCTTTTCCTAAAATTAATATGTCAGGATTAACACCATAAATTTTATGTATTCCTCCAAAAGTTTGTCTAAATCCAGTAGTACACTCATCAAATATTAGTATTAATTTTTTTTCATCTGCAAATTTTCTTATTTTTTTCAGAAAGTTATTTTTTGGTTTTTCAGATCTTATAACCTCCATCTTAATTATTCCAACTTCAGGATTATTTCTTATTATTTTTTTTAACCCATTAAAATCATTATATTTAAATGTAAAAACACTACCTTTTAATTTTGAATAGACTCCGTCGGTCTTTAAACCAGGAAGCAAATGATCGCTTAAAGAATTTTCATCTTTTATATTAGCTGCGAGATACCAGTCATGCCACCCATGATACCCACATATTGCAACTTTTTGTCTGTTTGTTGATGCTCTGCTCAATCTAATTGCGACTGAATTCGCTTCTCCACCTGATCTTGTAAACCTGGCCTTGTCAGCCCAACTATGCATTGTCAAAAGTTTTTTAGCTAACATTATTTCTTCCAAAGAATTTAGTGTTGTCATATTGCCCTTTGATATTCTTTTTTTGACAGCATTATCAACTTGTGAATTAGCATAACCTAACAAATTTGTTCCAACTCCCATATTTGAAAAATCTAAATATTTTTTTTTATCAACTGCATAAATAGATGAACCTTTTGCTCTAACAAAATATGAAGGCCATTTATCTGGCAGATATACATCTGGTCTTTTTGAAAATAAAGAATTACCACCAGCTATTGTGTCTAAAGCTTCTTGCCAAATTATTTTTGGATTACAATATTTTTTTTTTAAAGACTCTTTATTTATTATTTTACTATTTTTAATAAAAATATTTTTATTTTTTTTATAAAAACTTATTAATTCTTTTATTCCAAAATCTTTTTTTTTATTATGAATTATAAATTTCCTTATAATTTTTAGATCTTCTTTATAATCAAGGGTTAATCTAATATGTGAATTATCATCTTTATTAAAATAGTTTTTTTTTTTAAATAAGTTAGTTCTTTTTATATAACTTGTTACATGCTCCTTATCCTCAGCACTAACGGCATTCTCATAAGTTTTTTTTAATGTTTTAAAAGAAAAAAATTCGGCATCCAAACCATCAGGAAAAGTTCTATCGATTGTATTTGATAAATAATCAACATCATTATTATCATAAACATTATACATTTGATCAATTATTTTTGGGTCTATTAAGGGGCAGTCTGAGGTTATTCTTAATATATGTTTAATATTATTATAAACTGAACAATCATAATATCTTTTAAGAACATTTTTCTCAGAGCCTTTAAATATTTTAATATTATTACTTTTTAACAAATTAGATAAATTTTTATTTCTTAAATTATTAGGTATTGCAACGATTATATCATTAATTTTTTTGCATTTTTTTAATCTTGAAATCAAATTCAAAATTATTTCTTTACCATTAATTTTTTTTAAAATTTTATTTTTAAATCTCGTTGAGTCCTGTCTAGCTTGAATTATAATTGTTACTTTTTTTACCATAGGTAAGGATTAATTAAATATTTTCTATTTTTTATATTAAATTTGGGAAATTTTAAATTTTTTTTTTTTTGATTTTCTAAAATTATTTCCTTCAACTCATCTTTACTTTTAACACCAATAATTAATTTGTTATATCTTTGCATTTTTAAGATACTTAAAGCAGAATTTATAGCAGAAGAGTTATATTTTTTGTTTAAATCAAAAAGTTTTTCAAAATAAGGTAAATATTTTTTAAATTTGATTGAAATTTTTTTAGGATTTTCTAAAATTAAGCCTTGAAGGAAAATTGATCTTATTTCTAATTTTATCTTAAATTGTTTAAGTAATTCTTGATTTTTTTTTTTAAATATTCTGTTATCAAATAAATTTCCTGGTGCTTGAATGGTATCTATTTGAAAATCTTTAATTAATTTTTTTTTATCATCAATATCATAAATTGATATTCCAATGTTCTTTATAAAGCCCTCTTTTTTTAATTTTTCCATACATCTAAAAATTCTTTTATTGGAAAAATATCCTCTTGATTGATCTACATGGTGTAAAAAAAGAGTTTCTAAATTATTTATTTTTAATCTCTTCAATGAAATTTTTAATTTACTCTCTATCCAATTTTTTTCATTTGTGTTCCTTGGTATTTTTGGAATTTTAGTTGAAACTTTCCACTTCCTAATACCAATTTTTCCTAATCTACTTTCTGCATTACCATAATTATAAGCAGTATCTATGCTGTTTATATTTTTGGTTTTTGCATATAAAAGAATTTCCTTTATTTCAGAATTTTTTAAATATCTTGTATCTGTAACACCATATTTCTGTCCAAACTGTGCTGAACCTATCGAAATTTTTTTCAATTGCATTATTTTTTAAATATTTCTCTCAAAACTCTAACCACTCTCATTATATCAATATTTTTCATATTATAAAAAATAGGAATGCTGAAAGCGCGCTGAGCATGTTTTTCTGAGATTGGAAAGTTGCCTTTTCTAAATCCCATTTTTTTGAAAAGAGGATGTAAATGAACAGGTAAATAATGCAAATTAACTCCAATTTTTTTATTTATAAGCTTCTTATAAATTTTATCGTAATTCATTTTTTTTTTAAATTTGACAACGAAAAGATGAAAAGATGAATAATTTGTTTCTTCTATTTTTGGAAGCAGCAATGAGGTTTCCTTTAAATTTTTAAAATAAATTTTAGCAATTTTATTTCTAAACTTGTTGAAATTGTTAATTCTTTTTAATTGGCTAATACCTAGTGATGCTTGAATCTCATTCATTCGATAATTGAAACCTAAACTCTTCAATTCATAATACCATTTTGATTTTACCTTCAATTTTTTATAATCTCTACTAATTCCAAGATTTCTTAATTCAATAAGTTTATTGAATAATTTTTTATTATTAGTAGTTATTATTCCGCCCTCAGCTGTTGTTATGGGTTTCACGGGATGAAAACTAAAAACTGTTAGATCTGACCATCTGCAACTTCCAACTTTTTCCTCTAGATGTCTTGATCCTAGTGAATGAGAAGCATCTTCTATAATTTTAAAACGATATTTTTTTGATAAAGCAAAAATTTCTTTTTGATTTGTTGGTTGTCCAGCGAAATGGACAGGAATTAGAATATCAGGTAAACAGTTCTTTTTTTTTGATGTTTCTAATTTTCTTTTTAATTTTTTTATACATAAATTGCTTGTATTTTCATCAATATCTACAAAATCAACTTTTGCACCACAGTGTAAAGCACAAGTTGCAGATGCAACAAATGTATTTGGAACAGTCCATAGAGTTTTTCCTTTTCTCAAATTCAATGCTAAACAAGATAAATGCAAAGCTGCTGATGCACTGCTTACTGCAACAGCAAATTTTGAATTTACGAATTTTGATATTTTTTTTTCAAAGTCTTGAATAACTTTACCTTGTGTTAAAAATTTTGATTGTAAAACTTTGTTAACGTTTTTGATATCTTCTTTAGAGATAAATTGTTTGCTATAGGGAATCATATAAATTAGTTAGTCATTTATATTTCAGTTAATAAAGATGATATAATTTTTTTAATCTCATTAATTTTTAAAAAATTCCCATTTTTATCACTTGAATATGTAAAATTTTTTGTAATTTTTTTTCCACCGTTTTTATTAATATAGCTTTGAATAGTATAGTCTCTATAGCTTGGAAGAATTATATAATGATTTTTAAATTCAATTGTATTTGCGCTTTCTGTAAAAGAAATCATTTCTTCATGAATTTTTTCGCCAGGTCTTGCGCCAGTAAAAGATAAGCTAGCTTTAGGCGCTATAGCTTTGGCTAAATCAATCAACTTATAACTTGAAAGTTTTGGAACAAAAATTTCACCTCCTTTTGAAGCTTTTAATGCATAAATTACTAAATCAACCGCTTCGCTTAATGAAATATTGAATCTTGTCATACTTTTATCTGTAAGAAAAATTTTTTTTTCATTTCTTTTTTTTATAAGTATTGGAATTATGGACCCACGACTAGCCATTACATTTCCATATCTTACAACTGCAGAAATAGTCCTACATTTTTTACCTTTGATATTTTGCAATCCAACTGCCAGTTTATCAGCAACTAATTTGGAAGCACCATATAAGTTTATTGGTGAGCTCGCCTTATCTGTTGAAAGAGAAATTAATTTGTAAACATTATTTTTAACACAAGCTTCAACGACGTTTTGAGTGCCAAATACATTAGTTTTTATTGTTTCAAAAGGATTATATTCACTAGAAGGGACTTGCTTAAGTGCGGCAGCATGAATAACAATATCTACATCTTGGAAAGCAACATCTAATCTTTCACGATCTCGTATGTCGCCTAAAAAGAATCTTAGCTTATGAGAGTTTTTTTTATTTTTAAATTCATTCATCATTTCAAATTGTTTTAGTTCATCTCTAGAAAAAATTATAAGCTTCTTAATATTTGAAAATTTTTTTAAAATAAAAGAAGTGAACTTTTTCCCAAAAGAACCTGTTCCACCAGTAATTAAAATTGTTTTGTTTTTAAACATTCAAAGACTTATTAATTATTGCAATTTTTTTAACAAATTATGAATTTTTTTATCATCATAGTTAATTTTTTTCATTATCTTAGAAGCCTTTTTGGAGTCTAACTCAAAAGCTAATTTTAAGATATTCATCCAATTTACATTATTTTTAGACCTTACTTTTTGAATTTGGTTTATAATTTTTTTATAGTTTTTTTTCATTCT
>MDSW01062840.1_pt1 | contig 29781 bp, 18 predicted proteins | sample 811171 | NCBI WGS metagenome assembly MDSW01 (sample SAMN05326641, study PRJNA326480) | marine metagenome | isolation source: seawater | place: Atlantic Ocean: North West | collected 2012 | reverse complement strand
GTAGAGTCTTCAAGAGATACACCTCGTGATGCGGCATCGCAAATTGCGTTTTGTTCAGCATGAACTGTAAATTGTTCATGTCCATTAACAACTCTTGATACGTGGGGTGCTCCTTTTAAAAATCCGTTATAACCTGTGGCAAGTATCCGATTATTTTTAACAATAACACATCCTACATGAAGCCTTTGACAACTACTTCTTTTTGCTGCCAAAACACTAATAGAGATAAAATAGTTATCCCAAGAAAGTCTATTCGACGTATCGCTTATAACTTTTAATAGGTCATTATTTAAATTTTCCTGAAGGGTGACCTCTTTGGATTCAGACTTAATACAAGCAGACTTATCATGTAAAAAATCTTTATTAGTATTACTTTCTAATGAATTTTTGTGCTCGGAATTCATTTATAATTTATGTATATATATTACAATGTCTTTAAGCGATGAAAGTAAGAGCAGTTTACTAACTCAAACCTCATCTCCCACAGGTTATGTTAAAGTCGTATATTTTAAATTTAATAATAAAATTACAACAAATATCCCTAAAGATATAGGAATTAGCAATGAAGAATTTGACGAGTTAATTTTCAAGAAGATAGGTGATAGTGACGAAGTTATTAGATTATTTTCAACAAGAGACAATCCGTTAGGAGATTTATCACCTAAAAATATTGATAAAATCAAATATATATTTGTAGGTAATCAATCTGAAGATACTTCTCAGAAGTTATCGCAGATAAGTAGTAATATAATGAGTAAGAATGATCCCTTTTTAGATATCGATACCGCTACTTTATCAAAAAATCTTGGATTTAAAAGCTCACAAGATATGGTTGAAGATTTTAATTTAGGAACTGAATCAGAAGTAACATTTTTAGATATATTCATATCTAATAGTAATAATATTTCAAGTATAAGTCAAATTATTTCTAATAGTCTTCCAGGTGAATCAGAAGATTTATTCACACCAAGTTCATTGTTTTTGTATGGTAAAAAAACAGATGATTTTGTTCAATCTAAATTTAATGAGATAAAATATGATATTATTAAAGAATTTAAGCAAAATGAAAGCGAATACTCAGTTAATAGTTTAATTAGTAAATTAGTATCATATATGGTTCCCCTTAGAGTGGTTGAATATTTTCTAAAACTGTTAGACGATAGCACAGTTAGTGCTAAACTTAAAATTATAGACAACTATGTGATTAGAAGATATATTTGTAATTATATTAAATATAGCAACCTTACACACGAATACCAAACTAAAACTAATCTGGAGTACCCAATTGATTCGAATATAGGATATTATTTTCATAAATCTGATAATCAGAGTAATAGTTATTATGAACCTCTTCAATTAAAAAACATAAAGTTATCAAACATTAAATTATTAAACACTTTAGAAGATACTTTTATTCAAAATAAAACTATTTATGTGTATAATTACTTCAATATTGAAGAGCATTTAAAAAAAATTAATCTACCAGATTTGGTAAATAAAAAGGGTTTTTATTCTAATTTTATTGTTAAATACTTTCCTAATTTAAAAGCCGATAAAGTATTAATACGTGACGATGAATTAATCGATGCTCTCAAAAAAGAGACTTTAAGTAATAGAAGTGGCATACTTAATTATTCTAATATCAATGATACTTTACATAAATTAGAAACTTTACAATCAAGTAATGTAAATTTAACGGTTGATAAACAATTTATACTAATTATTAGAAAAAAAATTAATCTCCCTTTAAATTTTGATTTTAGAAATCTATTTAATGAATTAATTTTATCAAAAGATATGCCTTTTGTTAAATTCAGAGATATTCACGGGACCAAAGATGTAATTTACAAAATATTTAAACCTTCTACTGAAAAAGAATCGGAAAAACACATCTCTGAAATTTCAAGAGACCAGTTAGATGAATGGATTAAATTTAAAGGTTATGAATTTTCTAAAAATGACCTTAAAAAAGTTAAAGCTCATCCAAAATATATCAGCTACAAATGTAAATTTGCCAGAGTCAATACTGAATCACCTATAAAAGGGTCTATATATATAACTAATCCCGACGATACATTTGAAATTATAACAAATACTGGACATATTCACAGCAATATTCCTATTCAAAATATAATAAATCCTCCAGAATCACTTACAAGTGAATCTGAAGTAAGCTTTTATAAAAATGAATTTATTTATGCGGATTTTGATTTATTTAAAAAAGAATTTTTAGAATTTACACTTGATTTAAGACATCTCCCTGAAATTAGCAGTGATACAATACGCAATATAACAGAGAGTATAAATAATTTTATTAATGCTGTATTTTCAACAGAAAGTCTTAAAAGATATCAAACTATTAATAATTTGACCAATATTAGTTATCAAAATAAAAATAACTTGGAAACTATTTCAAATTTAACATATAAATATAATGCTGAATTTAATAAAGACCACAAGCTTGATTATAAAACTTTTGAACAAGTTTCATATATTTTACATCCTTTTGTAATAATTAAAGATGAATTATTTTCATTGCGCACACCAATAGAGTTTTTTGATATTGAGGAAAAAATATGGATCAAAGGTATTGTTAAAAAGGTCAATATTGACTTTACTTATGATATTCAGCTACATGACCCAGCCCAAAAAATAAATACTATGATTACAAAAGAATCAGTTGAAAAAATATATCTTAGACTCGGCGGAGGTAAGACAAGTAGAATATTCAGAATGAACTATAAACAAATTAGTGGATTTGACGATATGACCCCAATAAACAGTTTTTTAAATAAATTAAATTCAGTAGGTCTTGATAATAATAATCAGGTTAAAAAACTTATGGATATTTTTTTAATTGAAAGAGAAAAAGCAATTCAAATTGTTAGTTCATATGTAGACAATAGTGAAAATAATAAAAAAACATCTGGTATAAATATTTCACTTGACTATACTTCGATGCTTTACAATCCTAATGAAACTAAAATGGGTATCTTTATTGAAAATGTTAATTCACTTCAACAAGTTTCTAACGTAAACATGTTTTTAAAACTATTCTTTGAACTTGCATTAATTATTAGAAAATACACCGCAAAACATACAATATTTAATTCAGTCCTTACCTCAGAAATAATAGACGAAGAGGGAAATATTAATGACAAAAAGATTAAAGAAAATCAAGAAAAATATGAAAAACAAATGTCACCTAGGCAAAAAACTCAAAATATTCTTGACATAGAAGAGGAGGAATATAGTGATATAGAAGACGACGATGACGAAGATGATTTATTTGGTGATTCCGATGATGAATTAGAAATTGAAGAAGAATTAGAAATAGAAGAAGAATCTGATAGCGACCAAACAGAGAGTAAAAAAAGTGTTATTGATGAATTATTGACTGACGCTAAATTATCAAAAGGAAGTAATAAATTACATAGTAGCATGGTTCTTAATAAATTAAAATTACGAGACCCTAAATTATTTGATTGGTCTAAGGAAGGAACACAATCTACAGGTTATTCAAGAACTTGTCAAGCAGGTAGACAGCCGCAAGTATTGACACAAAAGGAAAAAAAAGAGATTGACGAGGAATTTATAAAGATTTCAAAAGATTGGGATAATACAGAAAAAGAGAACCCTTTGTCTGCTTATTCAGCTAATGATGTACATAAAGATGGAACAAATTATGAATATATAGATTGTGACGAGAATAGTGTAAAAGCCTTGTCCCAAGAAAAACAATGTAAAGCATTAAAATGGGGTTCTGCTACGGATTCAAGTTTACATAATTGGTATATTTGTCCTAAAATATTCGATCTTAATGAAAATAAACCAATTCATTTAAAACAATTAAAATTCAAAAGAATGTCCCCTAAATTCAAACCTTCAAAAAATATAAATTCAGGATGGAGAACACACAGTGATACTAATCCCGAATTTGACGGATTAGATATATTAGAATTTCAACCCTATTATGAAAAAGACGGCAATCAATATTTACCGTGGGTTAAGAGTAGTTCTGATCCTGAACCAACTATTTATAAAAGCCTTCTTTTTGCTGCCAAAAAAGAACAAGATGGTCTTACACCTGGATTAAAAAATAAATCTCAGCACCCCGAAGGCTATTACATGCCATGTTGTTTTAAGAAATCAATGAATGTTGAAGCAGCTTTTAAGGTTAATACAGGTAAAGCAGATATTAAAACAAACTATATACAAAATTGGGGACATGGTTTATCTGAAGGAAAATATGGATTACCGCATAAAGTTATGGAGAAACATTTATTTAATACTGATGTAAGGGCGGGTGAGAAAAAAAGTGCTGAAACAGGTTTAATTCGTGATAATAAAGGTTGTTTTATAAGATATGGTGTTGAAAACTCCTATGATAATATATTTAAGATATTTTCAATACTGCATAACAAAGATACATCTGAAATTATAAATAATATTATAACAAAACTTACTGTAAGTAATTTTAGAGAACTTAACTTAGGAGATTTACACAATCAATTTGATTTTAATGGACTTCAAACACCATATCAAAATTTTTTAGAATATGTATTGTCTAATCAATTTAAAAAATTGGAATTTTTTGTCGAGTTATTAACTAATAAAAAATACGGAATTGTTAATAAAAACATTAATGTCTTGGTTTTAGATATTGACCATTCTAATAATTCTCTTGAACTTATTTGTCCTAATTATTATGATTCCCAATTTGGTAGTGTGGATAATACAGCTTTTGTTTTAAAAACTGGTAGCGGACACTATGAACTTTTATGTAAATTTAATTTTTTTTCTGATGAACCAAACTTTGTATTTAATAAGCATGAATTACAAAAAAAACATAGTTATTTAACTAATATTTTCAGTGAAATATCAAATACTGGTAAATGTACTCAGAAAAATATTTCTCAACTAACTTCAGAAAATAATGTAATGGGATTAATTACAAATGATGATGTTAATAAAACAATTGATATTATCAAGAAAAAGTTGTCAAGTGAAAAATCTATTAAAAATATTATTTATGATTCATACAATAAAGCTGTTGGATTGTACCTAAATAACAACGCAACCGTTCCTATATATCCTCAAAGTATAAAAATAGATATTCCATCTATTAATATAGAATCTATAGAACCTGTAGATATAAGTGTTATTGAAGAAACATATAAGTTAATAAATGAACACCTTGAACCAGGTAAATTGTTAGAAATAATAGACTATTTTAGTTCAGAAGAAAATAATTATATTATCACTAACACAGGTAATTATATAAAAGTTAATTCAATACCTGAAGAAAAACTTAATAGTTCTATTGTAAAGACAGATTATTTTAAATTGGACAAAGAATTATATGACTACAAGGAATCTATGAAAAAAAGTATTTATAAACCACCTATTAAAATAGATCAGTTGATTAAAATTGTTAAAGATATAAAAGGGTTTAAATTATTACACCTTTTAATTAATCTGGGAGAATACGCTTATGCTGTTATATTAGAAAACAGTTTGGGACATAAATTAATAATTCCTATTCAACGTATTTCGTTAAAAAAATTTAAATTGTTGAAAACGGATATGTTATCTGATATAAGTGATTCCAATTTACAGTTATTAATTGAAAATATTAAAAGCCTGACTAATATTGAAGAATTTAAAATCGATATTAATTTAGAGAGTTATATGGATAGTATCGTTCAATTTTCAAGATTATCTTACTATAAAGTTCCATGCTTACCTTCCCGAGGATTATTTGGAGATAATCTTAATGAAAAAAAATATGAATCGTTAATTTTAGAAACAGATTTAAAAGTAGACCTTGACGAATCTGTTAAATTTAATATATGGAGTAAAGATTCAAAATTTAAATTTATTATTGATAATCTTATAGATACACCTGTTGTTGATAGACTTTTTTTTAATGTAAATCCTAATATTCCATCAGAACTTATTAATAATCGTATTGTTAATAACATAAGGATTAATTACATTTCATCATTATATCAGATTATTAAAAGTAAGATTTATGAAATATTCCAATCAGATCGATTTTTGGATGTAAAAGATTTCATTCAAAGTGTAATTAAAAACCCAATTATAAAAAATAATTATAAAAAAATTCTCATTAGACCTATTATGAAATTACTATTTAGCGTTTTATTTAAAGAAGTTGATGATGATATTACTAATTTTAAAGATATAAATCATAAAATACGATGTGCTGATAACAGCTGCGATAACTTATTTTGTGTAAATGAAAAATCTAATATAGAAGATTTTCATAAGTCAATGTCAGATGAGGATATATTAAAATTAGGTGTTTTATCAATTGATAAAACTCAACTATCCGATGTAGATGAGTCTCAAATCAGAGATATTAATAGTAAAGTAAGTAGTGATTTATTAGAAAGATTGTTTAGTTGTTACAGAGATTGTATCATAATTTTTGAAAGCATGGATAAAATTTGTAAAATAAAAGTAAATACTGACACACTATCTGATTTTGTTAAGTTTAACAACATGAAAAACAAAATTTTGAATGAAATGATATTTAATAAATATAGAAGTTATGAATTATTTAATTACATTAACAAAGACATATCTAATGAAGAACTTGTAGCTAATAGTGATTCTGAATTTTTATTCGCCAGCTCTGAATATACAATGTCTACTTTAAATCAATTGTATATGAAAAGTTTGAACAAATACTATGATAATAATCTTCCATTCGATAAATCAATACAAAGAATAAGTAGTATACAAATTGATAGACTGAAAGATTTCATAATAAAAAGTTGTAAACTAAGTGATGAGTTTAATATGTATGAGATTGATACTCTTAAATGTGCTTTAGAACCTGTTAAAAATAAAAATAGAGGTATAGATAAATCACTTCAAGTAGCTTTATCGGAAAAAGAAATTTCAGATTTATCCCAATTAATTAATAATTTATAGAACATTATAAGTGCGTTTAATTTATAATGATTTAAAGAAAACTCTTTCTATATATTCTATATGAGCCAGGTTGAAGTTAGCCAGCCACCACTTTCCCCCCAATTTATTAATACGAGTGAATTTGATGAAAATCTTGATAACTATAAATTTGTTATTAGAACAGTGCAGGCAAGCGCATTTAGAACTCTTGTAGAAGCATTAAAAGAGATCTTAACTGATGTAAATATTGAAATTGATAAGACAGGTATGAAAATTATTGCTATGGATGCTTCACATGTAGCACTAATCCATATGAAACTTACAGCAGAAAACTTTGAAAAATATCATTGTAATAAGGAAATTGTTTGCGGTATTTCTATGATGAGACTCTTCAAACTACTTAAAACAATGTCTCCTAATGACACACTTACATTTTACGTAGAAGAAGATGAACCTAATATCTTAAAAATACAAATTGATACAGGTGAAAAAAATCTCAAACATACTTTTGAACTTAAACTTATGGATTTGTTTATTGAGAAGGTAGAAGTTCCACCTGTTGAATTTGCCTCAGTGTTACGACTTCCTTCGGGCGATTTTCAGAAGTTATGTCGCGATATGAATCAATTAGCAGATGATATTGAAATTAAATCAAGCGGAAGTGAGCTGATGTTTAGTATTAATAATGATTGGGTTACTCAGCAAACTATTATTAGGGAATCTAATGGTGGTTCAGGTATGAGTTATATTCAAAATCTATCCCCCGATGAAGTTATTCAGGGTGTATTTAGTTTGAGATATTTGGTTTTATTCAGTAAATGCACTAACTTATGTCAAAATATTGAAATATACATAAAAAATGATTACCCTATTATTATTCGTTACAGTGTTGCTAATTTGGGAGAAGTTAAATTCTGTCTTGCTCCTAAAAATAATGATGACTAAACCGGGACAGACTCGGCTCTATTTTTTTGTTCGCAAATTTTTTTCAAAATTTGGATAAATATGAATATTCCTGCTATAGAATAACATGGTATAAACCAATCTTTACACTTGTTCTTTACTCCCTCACTATTAGTTTCCGCGTATTGAATATTAGATATAATGGCAATCAATAGACAAATAAATACTACGGCAAAACAAGTCGCGTCTTGTTGTTGTTCAACAGTTCTGGCAGGCATTCAATAGAATTAAATTTTATAAAAATAAATAATGTTTTATCAAATTTAAAATTTGTAAATACTACTAATATCAAACCGTGATTTAATTGTAAATTTCATATATTTAGTTTCATTGCCTATCAATTCTATGGATATAACTTTACAGTTTATCTCTCTACATATTTTACCTATTAATTTAGCATATAATTTGTGATATTTATTGTTTACACCAACAATTATACCGTTGTCTTTTACTCCTATTAAATAATAGGCTATTCCATCGCCTTCTATCAATCTAAATTTCATTTGGGTGGCATATTTTTTTATTTTGGTATCAGTCATACTTTGTAATCTCTCTTTATATTCAATTGGTCCAAGATCATTTTCCCTGTGAAGTCTTGGCATGTAGTATAATATAATATTTGAACTTTAAGTGTTTACATTATATTAATCTAAAAATATGTCATGATTTTAATATACATGTCAGCTTTAACTCGTTTAAAAAAAGAATATCAAGAAATTACAAGAAATCCACCGTGTAATTGTAATGCTAAACCTGAGGATGATAATATTTACCACTGGACAGCCCAAATATTTGGTCCTTCAGAAACTCCTTATGAAGGAGGAGTATTCCAACTTAATATAGTATACCCTACTAATTATCCTTTTAAACCACCTAAAATAAATTTTATAACTAAAGTATATCACCCAAATATTGACTCTGCCGGTAATATATGTCTTGACATTTTAAAAGATAAATGGAGCCCTGCTTTAACAATAAGTAAAATATTACTATCTATATGTTCTCTACTTAATGAACCTAATCCAGACGATCCTCTAATGCCAGATATTGCCAAAGAATATACAGAAAAAAAATCAGTATATGAAGAAAATGCCAGAACTTGGACACAGGTTTATGCTGTCTAATTAATAATTCTTATTATATTTAATAAGAAGTATTATATCTAAACTCATGATTTTTTTTCAATTAGATTAATTCTTTTTTCCATTTGTTGTATAATATCCATCATATCTTTCATTTCAGATTTAAGCTCTCTGTTTTCTTTTTCCAACCAAGCAATAGTACCATTTTGTTTTCCATGATATTTAATATACTCTGATTTACTCCATCCAGGATAAGAAATAAGCATAGGTGTTTTATCATAATGATTAGAATAACTATCCATGGTAAAAAAAATTGTTTTAATGAGAATATTTTATTCAACGGTCAAATTTTTATTTATTAATATAGTTAATAACCTATTAATAAATTTTATAACTAAAATGGTTTATTAAAACCTACCCAGTTTAACCTTGCCATTATTTTTTTTAGAAGGTTTTTTAGAAGTGTTATATTTTTGTTGTTTAGTGCTATCTCTTTCAATATTTTTTACATGACTGGAGTATTTAACTTGTTCCATATTTAAAAATGATAGTTTTTCTGACAATAATTTAATATCTTCTTTTTTATGATTATTATTCCATATTTTTATAATACAAAAATTCTTTTTAGGTGAAATAGATATTCCATTTACCTGTAGTGATTCCATGGTATTACAACAAATACATTCTCCTATCGTGAAACTACATAATTTAAACCAAACATTTTGAGCTTCATCTTTATCGATTTTAAATGACCAATATCCGCCATCTTTATTATTAACATCTTCCCATTGAGGGTAAATAACTTTACCTGAATCTAACTTTCTCATGAGGAAAAACATACCCTCTGATACCAAGGGAAGGCATTTATCCCAACTATTTTTTAAAACAAGATAGTCTTCGAGAGTATGCAGTTCCAATATATCCTTATAACTGTCTCTGTTCCAGGATTTATCAGATGGATTATGGTACCATACAACCCATTTAGAGTTAAGACGGTGATTTTTTATAAGTGTTTCATCACTCTCACTGTGTTGTTGTTGTCCCTCCATTATTATAATCTAATAATATAAATAATTCTTTAAATAATTATTTAAATTAAATACAATAAAGCTAATTTTCCAATAAGTTATGTTCTTCTCCATCGGATGTCATAATATTAAATTCTTTAACGTCATGGGATTTAAAGCATTTTGACAAATATAATCTTAAATTATCTCGCGTTATAGCTACAACTGTATCTTCATAAAAATCACCAAGTGGGCCACATAGTTTTTGAGTCTCTTCGTGGTAATCAATTGTTTCAGTTTTTCCTGAAGATTCTAAAACTAATTCAGCACTAATAATATCATCCTTCGTGCTTTTTAATAATTTAAGTGAAGTAGGAGCCTGTTTTTCATCGATGTATTTAATCGAGTAAGGTTGATGAGAAAATTTAGATTCATCACAAACTATTTTGTAGTCAGTTCCTCTAAATTTGTAATCGTATATAATAATTTTTTTATCCGCATCCCAAACTGCAAGTTCACGCGATATTTCTTTGAAAGAATTGTAATTAAAATTATTCTTTAGATACCAATCTTTTCCATTAAGGTAAACTCCGTTAAAAAATACAAGTATATTGTAAAAGTTGCGCCAGATCAAAGCTGTCATAAATACAAAAAATAAGAAACTAAACATATATAAGTTATTATAGAACCTTGCTTTTAAATAAATTTTTACAAATTTGATATTTATTTAAATAATAATTATCATTATAAAATACTAACATGACACTGTGTTTCGAAAAACTGGACGAACAAGAACTTAATGTTGCTCTTCGTGACCTTTCATCTCACGAAAATCTCGATGTAAAAGAACTATTTGCTAATTATAAAAAAGAAGAAAGTGAAAGAAGGAAAAAGAAAAAATCTAAAGTCGATATGATTAAGGCAGCAAACAGTAAAAGACTTTCAAATGTTGAAAAAGAAAGAGATGTTGAACGCCTTGAATACTTTGCTGAGTTATCTAATATAGACTCAGGGACATTAGACGAAATTATGCATTTTAAAACTCGATATGGTAAAGATAGAATGAAAATGAAGCTCTTGGATATTGCTTTTGGTAAAAATAAACGAAGCTATATGATTAATCTCTATTTACAATTGCTTTCCGATAAATATGAATCAAAGAAAGAGACAAAGCTTATGAAAAGAGTAACCAAAGAAATGGATAGAATCGATTATAAAAGAATGCAGTTCGAGACTCTTTCTAATGAATTATCTCCTCTTGACTTTTATAATGAACATAAAAAAAAACTTGATACTTGGCAAATTGATGTATTGAAAAATATTGATAAAGGTAAATCTACGCTTGTATGTGCTCCTACATCTTGTGGTAAAACTTGGCTATCGATTTATCCAGGTATCACAGGAAAAAAGGTATTATTTGTAGTGCCTACACAAGCATTAGTTTATCAAGTATCCGCTCTTTTTGTAAAGTTTGGTGCTTCTGTTAGTATAATTACAGCTGACTTTACATATAGCAATACAAATGATAATGTATTTGTAGGAACTCCTAAAGATATTGAAGATAAATTACCAGCAATTGGATTGTGCTTTGATATTGTAATTTATGACGAAATTCATAATCTATCAAATTCTATTTTCGGAAATCACTATGAAAGACTTGTCAAAATTCTTAAAAACACACAATTTCTGGCTCTTTCAGCCACTATTGGTAATCCTAATAAATTGCGTAAATGGTTTGAAGAGGTGAGCAATAGACCGGTTTCATTAATTACATATACGACCAGATTTCTAAATCTTCAACGACACTTGTTTATGAATAATTCATTGACAAAAATTCATCCTATTTCATGTCTTACAAATGATGATATTACTTCAGATTTCCTACTTAAAAATCTTCCTATGACTCCATATGATTGTGTTGTTCTATATGATGCCCTACAAAAAAAATTTAAAGGAGGTCTAAATAAACTTGACGTTAAAGATGTATTTGTAGAAGATAATAAGCGTTTATCACTAGATGACGCAAGAAAATATGAGAATCTTTTGAAAGAAGAATTGATTAGACTTAAATCAGAACATCCTTCTAAAATAGAGGAACTTCTTAAAGATTATGCTATTAAAGGTTATTCAATTACTGAATCGATTAATTTGTATAGCCTGTTTAAGGAAATTAAAAATAAAAATCTGACGCCATGTATTGTATTCCAGCAAAATACTGTATACTGTAAGGAAATCTTCACAAAGCTTGTAGGTTATCTTGAAAAACTTGAAACACTTAATTATCCATATCATTATGAAAATCTTGAATACGCGGAGGAATGTTATCGCGATGCTATCAGTGAAAAAGCAAAATATAAAAGTAGTATTAAGTTTGACTCAGATTTTGTAGGTAATAAAGCTCATGCTATTGAAGATATGCTTACTAAAAAATGGGAAGCATTGACTACTGAGTTTCTCAAAAAATGGGAGAAAAATTATACACGACAATGTAATCAGATCAGAAGGAATTCAGATGTTAATGAAAAGGTAAAACAGGTTCAAATGAAAAATCTGCTTAGTGAATATAACAAATTTACACAGAATATTTCTCTTAAACATGTAGATGTATTTCAAAAGCATTCAGATTTCTGTCTTAATACATCTAGTCCTATGACGGCTAATAAGATTCGTGATATTAGAAATACTATTCGTAAGAAACTTAGTATCTCTGTTGCTTACACAAATGTTTTTATGCAAGGTCTTAAGAGAGGTATTGGTATTTATACAACTGATATGCCACCTATTTATAATATGATTGTTCAACAATTAGCTCAAACAGGAACCCTTGGTTATGTTATTGCCGATGTAAGTCTTGCTCTGGGAATTAATATGCCTTTTAGGTCATCCTGTATTCTTGGCTATAAAGATTCAACTGATTTTCAAATTGATAACTATCTTCAAATGATTGGACGAAGTGGGCGTCGTGGTATGGATCGCGAAGGACATATTATTTACGCTAATGTTAATTGGACAGGATTAATGAAAGGTGAACTAGGAGAGATTGAATCGCCATACAAAAATATTAATAATTACAGTATTCTGGGAAAATTAAATGACGATTTTAAAGATATTACTCAATCAGTATACAGTAACATCTTAGATTCTGATACAACTAAAGTTATAAAAAAGGAAGAACATTATTATGATAGTCATACACAGAATATTCTTCTTTGGAAAATGAGAGATTATAATGAAAAAATTATTGATTTTATTAATAATCTAATGAAACTCGAAATGTCCTGTAAAATTGAGATAAATTCAGACTCCAGACTTCAATTATCTAAATATTTAGTTACTTCATTTATCTGTGATGAAGATGATAAATTTATGATTTATGTAAAAGATATTCTTAAATTTAATAAGTTGCCTAACGACGATTACGAATGCTTGAAGACGTTTCAAAAATATTTACTCTTAATCAAAAATATTCATAATGTATTGGAAGGTGACGAGGATGATTATTACAAATTTACTTGTGTTCATCTTAAAGACCTTTTTAACACCTATAAAAATATTATTCTACAAGCAAATATTCTTAATTAGCTTTATTAAACATAGTCTAACTATAAATTTTTTTTGTAATAATATTATATATGCTTACTATTGTAGTTGTATCAGTAGCTCTTATTATATTAGTAATAGCACTTTTTACTAATAAACCACCTGTAGGGGTAAATACTATAGCAGGAAAAAGAAATTCTCTTGGATTTGAACCTAATATATCTCAAGAAAGGAAAATGTATAATAAGGCTGTTTATGAAAAATTCAGTAATAGAAATAATTTATATACATTAATCGATGGACAAATTTATACACCTCAAGGAACATCGGTGCCGTTTGAAACAGGAGATATTCCAAACAGAATCAATACTAATAATATATCCGTAAATGGGCGTAAAGATGGTCCTAAAAGTATGTTTATGTTTGCTTACAATAAATATAGTCCCGCATGCTGTCCAAGCACTTACAGTACAAGCAGAGGATGCGTATGTATGACAGATGACCAGAAAAAATTTATTAATAATAGAGGTAATATTTAAAATAAAAATAAAATTTTTTTATTTTAGTTATTAATCTACATATACATGTGGGCGTATGATACATTTTCACTTTTTTTATTTAGGAAGAAGTTTAGATCATCAGACCTAACAGTGTAAGGTAGTTTGAAATTATCAATTGTAAAGTTAACAATCTTTTTAATATCTTCTTTTTGGTCTTTTTCGGTGGTCTCATCCTTTTTATCAGCTGACTCCGACTTTTCAACTACAGTGTTAACCATATTAGAGAGAATATCAACTACGGTATTTTCATCTGTTTCCAGACTTTCATTCTGCATAGTAACTTTTTCTGGAATCAAGAAGCGCATAATATTAAGTTTTGCTACAACTGTTTCAACATTCCTTTTAAGATTTCTTACACCCTTTTCATTATCACAGTGGTCTTCAATAAGACGATGGATAGTATCTTCTTCAAAAGTTACATCTTTGGAAGTCATTCCAAACTCAGTAAGAATCTTAGGCAATACATAATCCTTTACAATGGTGGTCTTCTGTTTTTTATCAAATCCATTTGTTTTAATACGAGTCATGCGGTCCAATAGAATAGGATTGATTTTGGATTCGTCATTATACGAGAAGATGAATGTAGCTCTTGATAGGTCGAAAGGAACTCCTGAAAAGTATTTATCATTAAACTCCTTATTCTGAGATGAATCTGTTAGGTGACAAAGAAGATTCATAATTTCTTCACCCTTTGGCGTATCACTTACCTTATCAAGCTCATCAAAGAAGATAACAGGATTCATACAATTCGTTTCAGAAAGAATTTCTACAATACGCCCACATTTTGAGCCTTCATATGTAACCTCGTGACCAATAAGATAACTACTATCCTGCATACCGCCCAAAGGAATAAATCCAAAAGGGCGGTTCATTGCTTTACATACTCCTTCTTTAATCAATGTTGTCTTACCATTACCCATAGGACCTTGAATAGCAATACTATTTCCTCCTGAATTGGGATTTGAAATCTCTCTGGCGATAATACTCAGAATCTGAGTTTTTGCGGTATCATGTCCAAATACAGCAGAATCCATGTGTTTTTTAGTATTAGATAAATATTCTTGAATTTCATTAATTGGTTTAGTCCTGCTAATTACATCCTCGCAGTATTTACCAAAAGGAATTTTATCAAGCTGTTCAACCCATGGTAGTAATTTCTGATATTCATTATCAGTAGGGTCAAGTGTAAAGAAATGGTCAACTTTTTGAAGAACATTTGCTTTAGCTCTATCCCGAAGATCAGAATTAAGAATTTTAAATCTAATAGGAGTATCAGACTTCAAAATATCCATAATATGGTTTTCTTTCTTAAAAATAGCCTCTTGAGCCTCTTTATCAAGTTTTCTTACATATTCTCTTTCTTCTACTGTGTAATGAATATCATTGTGAAGATTTTCAAAAGGTTCTACATCATAATCTTCTTCTTCATCATCTTCGCCCGGTTCTTCACCAAGCTTTTGTTTTAAACGTTTATTAGCCAATTTTACTATCATACCTACAAGTGAATTATCGGTTTTGCCAACCGAAGTTTGAAAATTTTCGGTTTCACAACAACTATCATTATTTACGGTGTATGAGGAATCACTATCATATTCTTCAATATTTAGAACAATCTGTTCTTCGTTAGTGCTTTTTACCTTATGAATACGTTTAGGAAGAGTCTCTTTTACAGCAGATTGAGACATTGAAAGTGGCTCGAATTTAATTTTTCTGGGAGCTGATTGTTGAAATTTATCTAGATGAACTGGAACAAGATTGTCACATTTTTCGCACTGTACGTAGTGAACTTTTTGTCCATGAATCTTAGAGCGGGTAAAATATTTGTGGTCGCGGTTTTCCATTGTGTAATTATATTATGTAAAATTAAGAGATTTTTTTATCAAATTTTAATCTTATTTAAAGCACTGATATAAATTTGATAAATTATTACTTAAAAAAATAAATCAATATATTATATCAATATGTCTATGTTTCAAGAGTTAGAATATAATGCTGATATTGAAAGAGTTGGAGGAGTCCAATTTTCAATATTATCGCCTGACGAAACCAGACGTCGTTCTGTAGCTGAAGTATATACCAATGAAACCTATGATGGGGATCAACCCAAAGTAGGTGGATTATTTGACCCGCGTATGGGTGTGTTAGACCATGGAAAGAAGTGTCCAACAGATGAACTAGACAATAGACATTGTCCTGGTTATTTTGGACATATCGATCTTGCTAAACCAGTTTTTCACATTCATTTCCTTAAGTATACTCTTAAAACACTTCAATCAGTATGTTGTAGATGTTCAAAATTACTTATATCTCCTAATAATCCTGAAATTGTAAAAATTATGCAGACTAAAAAGGGCGTTAACAGATTTAATGCGGTGACTAGTTTATGTTCAAAAATAAAAAGATGTGGTCAACAGAATGAAGATGGTTGTGGTGCGTGTCATGCTTCTATTATCAGAAGGGAAACTACATCAATTGGTAAACTAACAGCTATTTGGCGCAATAAAGATAAAGATTCAAAAACTGAAGACCAACAGGTATTATATGAAGCCGAGGATGTTGAGCGTATTTTTCGTAGAATCCCTGATGAAGATATTGAAGCACTTGGTTTCAATAAAGAGTGGTGTAGACCTGAATGGCTCATTTGTAGTGTTTTACCTGTTCCGCCTCCCGCGGTAAGACCTTCAGTTAGAGCTGATAACAATACTCGTATGGAGGACGATCTTACGCATAAATTATGCGACGTTCTTAAAACAAACAAAACACTCAAATATAAAATGAGTCAAAGCACTAATAAAAAAGCAATTGATGAGTGGTATCAACTTTTACAATACCACGTTGCTACATTAATTAATAATAACTTGCCGGGTATTCCTCCTGCTCAACAAAGAAGTGGACGTCCGCTTAAAGCCATTGCCGACCGTCTTAAATCTAAAGAAGGTCGTGTAAGAGGTAATCTTATGGGTAAACGTGTTGACAAGTCAGCCAGAAGTGTAATTACACCAGATCCAAGACTTAAACTTAATCAACTTGGAGTTCCAATTGATATCTGTAAAAATCTAACATATGCTGAAAAAGTAAATAAATATAATAAAGATTATCTTACCAAGCTCGTAAGAAATGGTTATCATAAATATCCTGGTGCGAAATCAATTAAGAGAAAGGGTGATGGTAAACTAATTTCTCTTAGTGTAATTGATACACAAAATATTGAACTTATGAACGGAGATATTGTAAATAGACATCTTATTAAAGGCGATATTGTTCTTTTCAATCGTCAGCCATCACTCCACAAAATGAGTATGATGCAGCACGAGGTAGTCCCGCTACCATATAAAACATTCCGTCTTAATGTTTCGGTTACAACACCTTATAATGCTGATTTTGATGGTGATGAAATGAATATGCACGTTCCTCAATCGGAACAAAGTAGAATTGAGCTTGCTGAACTTGCCTCAGTTCCATCACAGATTATTACACCGGCACAACACAAGCCTATTATTAGTCTTGTCCAGGATACTTGTGTAGGATCTTACCTTTTTACAAGATATGATAATTATTTGACCCGTGATGAAATTATGGATATTATGATTGATATTCCTTCATTTAATGGTGAACTTCCTGAACCAGAATTAAAGAAAGGTCAGACTCCTGAAAATTTACCAGATTACTTTCCTACTTACAAATATGACTGCACTCCTCTTAAAAAAGATATGTGGTCTGGTCGTCAAATTTTCTCGCTTGTTATCCCTAATATTAACCTTGTTAAATCTAATAAAAGTTACAGCACGGATGAATCATTTATGAACAAGGTAGTAATTAAGAAAGGTAAAGTTGTAAATGGTGTATTTGATAAAAATATCTTGGGAGCATCCGAACAGGGTCTTATTCATATTATCTTTAATCAATATGGCTCCAAAAGGACACAGCAATTCCTTGACGATATCCAAAATATTGTTACAAATTGGGTTCTTAAATCTGGCTTTAGTGTAGGTATTGGTGACCTTGTTCCAGACATGGGATCAACCGAAAAAATGGAAGCTATTGTAAATGAGAAAAAAAGAGATGTAATTGAGAAAATTTCACATGTTCATAAAGGTATTCTTGATAATACATCTGGCAAAACTGTTAAAGAGGAATTTGAGATTCAAGTTCTCTCTACTCTTAATAAAGTTACAACAGATACTGGTAAAGTAGCTCTTAAGCATCTTAACTCGTCTAATCGTATGATGAATATGGTTATTTCAGGTTCCAAAGGTTCTGATATTAATATGGGTCAGATGATTGCTTGTGTAGGACAACAAGCTGTTGACGGAAAGCGCATTCCATATGGATTTACTGACAGAACTCTTCCTCACTTTCATAAATATGACGATGGTGCTTCGGCAAGAGGATTTGTGGAAAGCAGTTTTATGAAAGGTCTTAATCCAACAGAGTTCTACTTTCACGCTATGGGTGGCCGTGAAGGTCTTATTGATACTGCTGTTAAGACTTCTGAAACGGGTTATATTCAAAGAAAACTCATTAAAGGTATGGAGGATGCCCGAATTGCTGCTGACCATACAGTTAGAAATGCTAATGGAGTTATCCTACAATTTATGTATGGTGAGGATGGATTTGACGGAACCAAGATCGAAAGTCAAAATCTAATTTCAATTGGTAAAAGTGACAAACAAATTTATGAAATTTATAATTTAGCGATTGATTCTACACTTGAAAATCATTATTTACCTGAAGTCGCGGCCGATATTCTTAAAAATAAAAAGACTGTCCAAGCAAGAATGCTTATCCATATCGAAAGAATTATTGAAAATCGTAATTATTACTTTGAAAATGTATTTAGAGGCGACACCAGTAAGAGTATTTATTCCCCTATTAATTTCAAACGTCTTCTTGAAAATGCTAATAATAATTTCGAAAACATTGGAAAATCTGACCTTCATCCTATTTACGTTCTTGATACATTTGATAAATTAGAAAACGAGCTTATTATCACGGAACATTATAAAAGTAATGAAGTAATTATTATGCTTATGCGTCTATACTTAACACCTAATTTACTCGTAACAAAACACAAAATGAACAAGCTTGCTTTCGATTGGATTATTTCAACTATAACTGAAATGTTTTATACATCTATTGCTCATACAGGTGATCTTGTTGGAACTATAGCAGCACAATCTATTGGTGAGCCATCTACTCAGATGACATTGAACACTTTCCACTTTGCAGGTGTAGCATCTAAGGCTAATGTAAATCAAGGTGTTCCCAGATTTAAAGAGCTTCTTAGTGTTTCTAAAAATCTTAAAGCACCTATGAATACGGTTATTCTTAATGAACCATACTGTTTTAATAAGGAATATTCGCAAAAGGTTCTTAATGAGCTATCTATTACAACAATCAAACAACTTGCTAAATCTACTGAAATTTATTTCGATAATAGTCCTAATCCTAAATACCATTCTTCTAATGATTATGATAATAAAATACTTGAAGTTTACGAGGTATTCTCTGAACTTGATGTTACTTCTGAAAAAACATCTGTAAGTCCTTGGGTTCTCAAATTTAGTCTTGATAAGGTCAAGATGATGGACAAACATATTAGAATGTCAGATATATATTTTGCTATAATTTCCAAGTTTAACATCGACCAGCAGGATATTTCATGTGTATTCTCCGACGATAATGCTTCAGAACTTATTATGCGAATTCAATTAATCGAAAACTTAAGTAGTCAAGACCAGAGTGATAAGGAAAACGTAACCTGCGATGAAGAAGATGTTATATGTGTTCTCAAATCTCTCGAGAAAACTATTTTAAATGATATTACTCTAACAGGTATTAAAAATATTAAAGGGGCATCTATGTATCCTGAACATAATAATTATGAATTTAACAAAACTACAAATGAATATATAAATAAAACAAAATGGATTATTAACACAGATGGAACAAATTTGGAAGATCTTCTTATTCATCCTGCTGTTGATTCTTATAAAACTATATCAAATGATATTTATGAAGTATATGATACACTTGGATTGGAAGCAGCAAGACAAGTTCTTGCTAAAGAAATCTTCGATGTATTTGATTTTGCTGGTTCTTATGTAAATTCAAGACATATCAATCTCCTTGTAGATATTATTACTAATCGTGGATTCCTGATGTCTATTGACAGACATGGTATTAATAAAAGTGATCGCGGTCCTTTGGCAAAATGTTCATTTGAAGAAACACCAGATATTATTGCTCGCGCAGCTATATTTGGAGAGCTTGATAAAATTCAATCAGTATCTGCTAATATTATGTTGGGTCAAGAAGTTCCAATTGGAACAGGTGCTACAGAACTATTATTCGACGAAGAAAAATATTTCCAAAATATTATTACAAAAGAGGAAGAAGATGTTACACATGCTGAACGGGATGATAGTGATAAATTTACATCCGCATACTGTGATAATCTATTTTAAATAATTTTAAAAAACATTCTATTAAAATTATTTTATTTTATTAAAAACAATATTTACAAGCATAAATAATGTTCCTCCCCACACTGTATCTTGTAAAGCAATAATTGGGTCATATTTCTCAAATAATGCCATATTTGTAAAATCAAATATTCCATATGTTAAAAGTCCCAAAATAAATGCTTCTTTGTTAGTTGCTTTCTTTTTAATAATAAATATGTATGCCATAGCAACTAATAATACATATGCCATGATGGCACTGGCGTAATTCATCTTTACATCTTTACCTTGTATTTTCTCAACCATTTTTACAAATGGTGGTCCTCCGATAAGACTTAAATATATTACATCTATAATTACAAGAATAACTCCAACTGATATCAAGTCTTTCATTTATATATAAATCTATTATTTTACAAGTTGATTTATTATTTCATCAAATGCCTCTTTAAAATTACTGTGCTGTTTTTTGAATGATATACTTACATGTAAATCATTTTCATTATATAATACATTAATAAAAATCGGTATAGTATTTGATACACATTTACTATATATTTTCATAGTGCTATTAATACTTGAATTATCAATTTCATCTATGTTAATTATTACATATGGTTGTTCTATAAATTCTTTATTAATATTACTATAAATATTATTAGTGGTATTCCAAATTAATGTCTTTGCTAACTCAGCTTTTTGACTTCTGTTTATTAAATTTAATATTGTATTATTAGACATATCTTTCTTTATAGGAATGATATCTAATTCATTATTAGTTCTCATAAGTGCATAGTAATCATACGTAAAAATAGATAATGTCTTTAATAATATACTTTGTAAATAAATTTTATTGGAACTAAATAGATTATTTTTATGCTTATATAAATTCATAACCTCTGAATTGGAGAACATGTAATTAGCATGAATGTAACTGCTATTTTCAATAGATGAATATTTTTTAATAGTATATGGTAAATAGATAATTAGTGACACTATTATGTAATATATCTCAGATACCAGATGAATCATGAGACCTTGGTATTCGTAATTTATAGTTCTGGGTATAACTTTTACTTTATTTAATGTAGATAGTTTTACTAAATAATTCGAAATTGATTTCAAAATACTACTTATATAAGTATTATATCTGCTATCTATTTGAAGTATCATATTTTTTTTATTACCAAGCTTATTTATAAAAAAATTAATTGAAGATTTGGGATAATCGTAATTATCTGTATCATATATAACTTTATTTAAGGTATTATCCAAAAAGGGGTAAGAATTAACAATAAATTTATATAGATTTTGTAATATGCAGTTATTAATAGTGTCTTTAATTTTAATGATGTAGGTATTATACATTATATTTGATAAATAAAATTTGTCTAACTCTTTATTTAGATTATGACTAGATAAGGGTGTTGAATCTTGTAAATCAAAAAGAACTTTACGTTTTTTTATACCGTAATTTATATCAGTTATTTTTTTAAATGTAGAGGGACATTTATATTCTTTTTTATCACAAATAATCGTGTCATTCTTCATTTTAATTGCCGGAAATAATTTACCCATAATGTAATCATCGTCTTCTTTTATTCTATATAGTATAAAACTGAAAAGATTGTATGAAAAATATAATTTATTTTCAACATTATTGGTATAGTCATTGAAAGAATCATATACACCGAAATAACTATTTTTACTACCAATAAGATTCTTTGAAGCACTATCTACTTTACTATAATATTTATCTATAAACATTAAAAAGAATATATTAAAAATATTGGGGGTTATATTAAAATTACTGTTTTGTTTATATTTTCTCCTTAAATATTTGTTAGTCATAATTAAATGTATCCAACTAAGGTAATAAATTTTACCGTGTAATATTACAGTAATTTCATTAAACAATTTATCTATTTTTTTTGTGTTGTCAGTTATTAAACATCTTTTCTTGTTTTCCAAACAAAAGACAAACGTATTTACAATACAAGTAATATCGGCTAAGTTTGTAATTACACATGATTTATGGTTGGAATCAGCTGATATGTTTTTTAATTTTAATAGATCCATCTAAATTTAGATTATATATTAATTTAAAAATTTAAACTATATAAATATATATATGAGTGACGCATCATCAGAGATAAAATTAGACACTTTTTTGGAAACTTGTCAGACAGGAGATATATTATTATATAATAGTAATTATTGGTATTCCAGATTAATTGAATGGGGTTCGGGTTCTAAATTTAGCCATATATCGATTATATTGAGAGATCCTACATTTATAAATGAGAAATTAACAGGTCTTTACATACTTGAATCATCATATGAAGATATACCTGATTCTAACACAGGAGAAAAGGTTTGGGGTGTTCAGATAATACCTTTAGATCATGTTATAGAAGAATATAAAAAGAGCTATGTAGGAAATCTTTATTATCGTAGATTAGAAACTAAAAAAACCGAAGATTTTTATGTTAAGCTTAAAGACTGTATAAAACACACTGAAGGTGATAAATACGATCTTAATCCACTTGATTGGTTTAAAGCTGAGTTTCAAATAAATATTGGTGATACAAGAAAAGAAAATACATTTTGGTGTTCTGCATTAGTAGGATATGTGTATTGCCATATGGGATTTATTGATAAAGATATTTCTTGGAGTATATTGCCTCCCAGAAAATTTAGTCATTATGAAAATGACCGATTAACATATTCCAACTGTTCTTTACATCCTGAAAGATTAATTAATTTATAATTTAGTAATAATTATCATATCTAAAATTTTATATTGCTAAATAATATAATGGAACACGTTTCAATAACAGATTTACAGGCAATTTCTAATTACTTAGGTCTTAGCACTCAAGGTTCACGACCTGTTTTACTTAGTAGAATAAAAGCTGCGTCTACTGAAAATTACATAACGGATCCTAAAATATGTCAAATTCTGCAGGTTGTAAGAAAAGGAGGTGTTGGTAAGGCACGTGAAGAATTAAAAGTTCGCCATCAATTAGATAAACTTGCTATAAAACTTATTAGGGCACAAAAAGGGACTAAAATGGATGAAATAATGGATGATATGGACGAAGTTAGTGATAAAAAAAATTCAGAATTTGCAAGCATAAGTAATAATGATCTCGCAAAATACATTCGTATTCTTGAAAAAGGCACTGCTCGTAAAAAACAACAATCAAAAGCAAAATCCACATCTCAAACTCCTAAAAAATCACCAAAGAAAGTAAGGTCAGTAAAAACCCAAAGTTCTAGACCAATATATGCTAAACGTGTAGGAAACTCTGGAAGAAATCGATTTAATATATCTCCTAATACTTTAAGATATTAAGAAATAATCTAAATTATAATAATTTAAATTATATCAAAAATTAGGTATGTAGTTGTAATTGTTAGCATTATTTAAAAACCTACAACGTGTATTTACAGGAAAGTTATACTTTTGACACCAGGCAAGTGAATATACAGTCTGCTGTTGTTTAATTTCATTAATATCTTCATTATTAAGTTCCTCTTTTACATAACATAGTCCTTTAATCAATGATTTAATTTGCTTGCCAATGAAATAAATATTACTTGCTTGTATAATTTTTTTAAACTCTTCGGATATTTCATTCTTAATTATTCTTTTGGGAAATTTATTTTGTTTTGAAATAATTGCCAATTCATCTACTATTTCATAAAGATTTTTGAGGTCTTTTTCAGGAACACCTCTAAATCCTTTACAAACTATATATTTTTCGCTGTTAGCTGATCTTGATGTAAATGGCTTAACAATATATACATTATCAAAATAACAACACAATATATAAATTAGTTCTAAACTGCAATGGTGGAATAAGTCAAATAATTTAAGTATCATATTACCACCAATTTTTAATATAGATAATCCTGTTACAGCCTCACAAAATATTAGCTGAAATGCTGTTATTTCCTGATTGCTATAATCATCGGAAAAGTCAAAACCTCCGTCACCTGTTACCAAATCAGCCTTTTTTTTATTAAATAGTCCGGCATAGTATATTATATTTTCGAGTTTGTATAGGTCTCCGGTATCATCTTTTCCGTATGAAATCTTGTATGTTCCACATTCTTTGAAGATTCTATTAGATTTTTTCCACCCGGGTATATCTGTATTATATGGTTTTAGAGTAATACAATTTACAGTATCACAGGGAGTAACACAGTAACGCCTTCTGTAAAAGTTAAAGCATTCTATAAAACCTCCTGGTCCTTCGGCAAGAGCTCCATAGATTAAATTTTTATTATCTGTATCAATAATATTTAGGTCTCTGCATATTTCCCACATCTTAAAAAAAGACCTACTTATAGGATCATAATTAGCAACACCTAAATTAGTGTTTCTATTTTTTATACAATGATGTAATAGTTCATATTCATTAGACAGTTTCTTACAAAAATCCCATATTTTAATATTTTCAACCTCATTAATCTTATTCTTGTATTTATTTAGTTTTTGATATATCTTGTTATCTAACAAATATTCTGGAATATGATCAGATATTTCAAGATTATATCTTGGTTTATCATCAATATGGTTTAGATGAATTATAGGTTTATTTAATAACTCCATATTAATATTCTAATTAATATTAAATTATAAGCTTTATATGATTACTTTATAAAAAATAATTTTGTGAATTAATACTCGTTTGATTTATTTCTTGTATTCCGCATCAATAATTTCTTTGAATCTATTAATTCTAGGGTCTTTGGGTGCTATTTTCTCAATATCTTCTATTTTTTTAATAAATGTTTGGTAAATAGTTTCTTTGAATGATTGCTTGGTTCCTTTTTTTTGGAAAACACCTAGTATAGCTTCGACTTGTTTTCCAAGAATTGCCATTTGTTTCTCAATTCTTGGATCTGCTTTTGATTTAGGCCCCTTTTTAGTAACAGGTTTCTTAATTTTTAGCGGAACAGCTTTTGCTGGTTGACTTACTGCTTCTTCTGAAGATGAGACTTGGCTTTCTACCTGTGCTGCTTGCGATGCACCAGTTACTTCACTTACAGTTGATGTTTCTTCGACTGAATCACTTTCTTTACTTTCTTGGATATCTTGAGCTTGTAATTCCACAGTTGATTGAGTTTGTTCACTTAATTGACTTTCAGCATCAGCTTTCTTTTGTAATTTAGCTTCTTCTTTTTGTTTTTTAATTCTTCTAAGTTGAATAAGTCTTGCTTGAGTCAGTGCTTTTTTAACAAGTTCTTTATCAAAACTTGCGAAAATACTATCACTAATTATTTTAGTATATGAAGCCTTTTTGCTTAGTTTTTTAGCAAATTTATCGCTTAATAATATATCTACAATATTACCTAATACTTCTTCTCCCGAAGTTTTCCTTTTGAAAATGAAGTAATTAAACATAAATGATAAGTCTTTTTCCTGAGGAGAAAGTTTAATACTTGATACAATCTTAGAAACAATAGGATTATTTGTTTTGGACTCAAATATATCTTTAAATGAACCAATTGATTCGGTATTTGAATTACCCAGATTAAGTTCACTTAATTCCTCGCCTGACACGGGGACGATATTGTATTTAGCAAGTTTCTCCTTAAGATATTCAAAATTAACCAAAAACTCTTCAATAATTTGATTAATTGATGATATGTAAACTTTAATAGACATGCCTACCGAAGATTCATCATTTTTAAACTCATTTTGTCTGTAATTTCTAATAATTTTCCACATAAGACGTCCATTCTTAAATTTATCTACACTTCCTCCTTTAGGAGTATCCGAAAGACTCTCGAATATTTTCTTTCCATCAAAGCAACATCCTATAAAATATCCTCCTTGTTTTACGTTGCTTGCTACGTTTTCTATAAATTGATCAAGAACACTTTCACTTCTGAAAAAGTAATGTAAAGCAAACATAACGGATACTACATCAAACTTATTTAATTGAAAATTAGTTGTTAAATTATCATTAGGAAACCAAAGATTGTTAGCAAGAGTTGAATATTGAGCATTGGTTATAAATTTATTATCCCTCATAGGTTTTGATACATCTCCTACAAGGAAATAAGATTTCGGAAAGTTTTTGCCTTGCTCTAAAGCTTGGTTTTTATAAAATGTATTTCTTGCACAGGCTCCGTCTCTGCTATCATCAATATTATTTGACATATAGTCCACACCTACACACGTTGTAATATTATTATCTCTCCATTTAGCAATATCACCTCCTTTACCACAAGCTAAATCTAATAGTGATATAGAACTATTTGTTTTTCTCAATTCTGATGAAACTGAACCCAATAAAATTCTATTTTTAACAACTTTATTATGAAAGTCCTGCATTGCCAGTGAAATTGATTTATCACGCTTAACATCTCTATTGTAGTATTTTTGTTCCTCTTCGCTAATTGTAGGGATGTTATTACCAGTTGTAATCATATCTTTTGTAACTGGGTTATATATTGTTCTCCAAATCTTATTAGCAATGTCATGATGATTTCCAAAATTAATACCCGATTGTCTAATATCTTCAGGCGATGAATAATATTCTTCGATTACAGCTTGATTGTTACGAATATTAACAAATGGACCCGCTGAGTTATTATTACGAAACCCTGGTATATGATTAACAATTTTTACAATATTAGAGAGAGTTCTTAAGTCATATGCGTTAAGGTCACCATCTCTCTTGGAATTTACAATTTGAAGACCTTTCTTAATAAGATTGAATGCGTTTTTCTGGTTATGAACACCGTTCTTGTATGAATATGTCTTATCGTGCCTTGTTCTGAGAACTTTCCAGCGCATGTTAGGATTAACAATATATCCTTCTTTAGATTCATCAAAATTTGTGTAACTAACTTCTACAATAGTATCATTATCTATAATATTTCCTTCATCGTCATAGGTAAATGTTTTACGACTTATCAAATCCTCAGAGCATGGTAACAATATTTCACTAATTTTATCAATACTGGGAGTGCTTGGTTTAAAAGCCACCGGTCTTAAAACTTTATTATTGTAAGAATTATTTGGAAAACATGGATTTTTATTTTCAATATATCCACCACTATAAAGATTTGCAACTATGTATGTATCATAAGAAGATACTCCTCCTACTTCCTTTAATACTCTTTTAATTTTATTTGTTGTAATTGCTCTATTACCTTGTTTTACTACTTCATCTTGATCAAATTTAATTAAGAAATCAATTGTATTATCATCCGGAGGTTTCCATTTAAGGTTAGATACCCATGTGTTATTTTGTTTAAGGTTGAAATCGGGGTTTTCAGCATTGTATCCTACAGGATATTCAGCATGTGTAAAAATCATACCGTCAAGATAATACTGTTTACCTACAGCTGGATTTATTACTGTTGCTTCATAATCTTTCCAAATATCAAGAGCACATGAATAAATATCTTTTGCTACTGAAACAATATTGAATTTTTTAAGAAAGATTTTAAATGTGTCATCTAATTCAGATTCAATATAGTCTTCTCTTAAAAAGCTTTCAGCCAATGACAAACGAGTTTCTATTCCCGTATCATTAGATTTAAGAGGAAGTTCACATACGTCACGGTTGTTAAATATATAGCAGTCAAAAATACCATATTTATTAAGTCTATCTTTTTTTGTAATATCATGTTCAAGATATTCACCATTATATAAATAAGTTCCCTCTTTAGAACATTTTATGCCTGTATCATAAACTCTAAGATTTTGATCAATTAAAAACATATGGTCGACAAGTTCTTCATGTTCTGTATCATCTCTTCCAAATTTAATAAGTAACATACTGTATCCATCTGCTTTATCAGTAACAGTATAATTTGTATGAATAGAATTTTTAGGAGTATCGTCTCTAATATTATTTAATTCAATACTAACTACTTTTGGACTAATGAAATAATTATTATCGATTTTATACATGCCTGACTTAGCAGCAGCGTCTTTAATCATTTTTTCATATTTTGATTTATTTTTTGTTAATTCTTGAGTAGATTTATCTTTAATAAGATGGAAATAGTCAAATTTACTAGGAAACTCAGAGTCAATACTTTCGGGCTGATCAGATGACTTATAATCAATAGCTTTAACAATTTTACTAATTTTATTATTTAATCTTTCTGTGTAAAGTTTAGTAATAACGTTTTTATAAGATTCAATTACTTTTTCCTGCTTTGATAACAATGTATATGATGGATGAATATTTGTGTTTATAAAAGAAGGAATATATACTGTATTAATAAACTCAATTAAATTTTCTACTGATACATCTCTTGAAAATTCAATTTCATATTCATATGTTTCAGGTTGTTCTGCTACTTCAGCATCAATAAATTTTTTAAATGCCATCGGCTTATTTCCATATCCTTGTTTTGATGATTTTACCTTAGTAAGGTCCACTCTGAAATGACTTCCTTTAAAATTAATATCATATGATGTTCTTTTCTTGAATCTAAAATATTTGTAAGTTTCATTTACATTGACACTTTTATATGCGTCAGTTGCTATTTGTTTTAGATTTCTTAGATAATCGCTTTCAAGTGAAGATACTTTGAACTCTCTTTGTTTAATATCATATTCCAACTCAATTTTACCACCTATACGTGTTCTAATAGATGATATATCTACATTAGCTGATAATTTATCTCCGGGCATTTTAACAGGTTCATATCCAGCATCTTTCATATTATTGAAGGTTTCATTTTCTGATACATCACTATCCCATTTAAATGAATCTTTATAGATTAATTCAATTTTTCCATCTTTAGGATTGATATTAAACGGGATTCTATTACTTGAACAATAAAGAGTAATTGCACTACGGCCTATTAAACTAAATCTTAGATTGGTGCTAGGATTTAAGTTACCTGTTTTCTTTTGAAAAGTAATATCTAATGTGGGTGGAGTTTCGTCAAGTTTATTAATTTCTAAACCTTGTTTATTTTCTAAATTTTCGTAAAAGTCGCTAATTTTTCTAAATTTAGGAAGAGTAATTTGATTATTCATACCTTCGAACTTAGAAGACGTTTGTCCTGCTCTAATTTCGCATTCAGTCTCATTAACTGCATAATTTTGGTTTATATTTTCATTATATCCTTTAATTAATGCTTTGTCATTGTCGCTGAGATAATCCATATAGTATATTATATTAAAAGGTTTTTAAATAAAAAAATATCAAATTTAATTAATTATTACAAATTAAGG